>ERZ826764.100-NODE-100-length-128885-cov-6.028332_pt1 | contig 128885 bp, 133 predicted proteins | sample MGYA00519870_ERZ826764 | MGnify/ENA primary metagenome ERZ826764 (study PRJEB31778, sample SAMEA3449239) | human gut metagenome | biome: human gut; feature: human-associated habitat; material: faeces | place: United Kingdom | collected 2010/2012 ... | reverse complement strand
GAGCACCTCCTTGCCAAGGAGGGGGTCGCGAGTTCGAATCTCGTTTTCCGCTCCATTTTAGGGGTATAGCTCAACTGGTAGAGTAGCGGTCTCCAAAACCGTTGGTTGTGGGTTCGATTCCTACTGCCCCTGCCACGCAAAAGTAAGCTGCAGACGATGTCTGCAGCTTTTTTATTTTAATATGTCTAAAATAAAACCAAGGGAAGTCAGCTGTAATGCCTGACCTCCCTTGGTTACTAATTATAAAAAAGGACTGTCCTTACTTTGATAGTCTATTTTATATTTATCAGGATTAGCTTTGACAATAGCTAACAGTGCCTTGCCTTCACTTCCATATTCATCCGCCTGCTCTTTTACTTCATTTTGCAGATCAAGCATCCACGGCACTAAAGGCGGCATCCATCTTAGCAAGCAGGCGGCAAGTTCATCAAGATTATCTCCTTCTAAAATATGATCTCTGATTACAATATGCATCTTTTTTCCCCCTTTTACACGCATTCTCTATTATAACAAAAATCATATAAAAATAAAGTCCGATCACTTTATTATAAGCGATCGGACTTTATTTTTATACTATCAACACTGTACAATTTATTTTCCGGTACGACCACGTTTAGTAAAAGGCTTACCTTCTTTACAAAGTGGGCAGTCCTCTTCTTTAAATGTTGGTACATCAAGATGCAGTAAAGCTTCAGTACGAATACCAAAATCAACTTTACCGCCGCTGCGGTCAACCAAAAGCCCGATACCGACCGGAATGCCGCCATGTTCTTTAACAACATTCAGAACTTCCATAACACTGCCGCCAGTTGTAACGATATCTTCAACGATCAGTACACGAGTTCCTTTGAGAATCTCAAAACCGCGTTTTAAAGTCATTTTACCATTTTCGCGTTCGGTAAAAATAGCACGGGTATCAAGCGCTTTACCAACTTCGTGCGCCAGCAGGATACCGCCTGTCATTGGACCTACTACCAGTTCTACATTATCAGCAGCATAACGTTCAGCCAACTCCTGACAAAGCTTTTCTGTGTATTTAGGATGCTGCAGCACATTGAATTTTTCTACATACATAGGGCTGTGCAAACCACTGGTCAACAAAAAATGTCCGTGAAGCACGGCTTCAGTTTCTTCTAAAAGCTGCATTACTTCTTTTTCTTGCAACATATCAAACACCTCTGATTTCTGCTACGATGCTTTGTGCCGCAGCAATTTTATCTTCTGCTTTAGTAATAGGACGCCCTACTACGATATGGCTGGAACCATTTTTAAATGCTCCGGCAGGAGTAGCGATACGGCTTTGGTCATCTATAGACGCACCAGCCGGACGTACACCGGGCGTAACGATCAAAAACTCGGGACCACAGGCACTTCGAATACCTGCAGCTTCCTGTGGCGAGGCAACGACACCATCCATCCCAGCTTCCTGTGCCAGCTTTGCCAAAGCAATAACCTGCTCTGCAATAGTGTTCTTATAATTAAGATCACCAAACTGCTCATCATCCATACTGGTCAAAATAGTAACAGCAATCAGTTTCGGCGCCGGGCGTCCCAATTTTGCAGCAGCTTCACGCACAGATTTAACAGCTGCCTGCATCATCTTTTTACCGCCTACGGCATGTACATTCATCATATCTGCACCTAAACCAGTAAGAACCGCCAAAGCACCTGCAACGGTATTGGGAATGTCCTGTAATTTTAAGTCAAGAAACACCTGCTTATTATGACCTTTGAGGAAGCGTATCATTTCACTTCCCGCAGCATAATAAAGCTCCATACCAACCTTATAATGGCTGACATTATCTCCTAATTCCAATACTACTGCTTTAGCCTGTTCCATTGTGGGGAAATCCAAAGCTACGATCAAACGATCGTCATGATTCATCCTGCCACCCCCTTAACGTTTTACAGCGCGTTTCAGATGGATCTTACCTTCTGGCAACGCCAAACCGATCATATCTTTAAGTTTTTTAATGCCATGCTTATCCATATATTCCAAAATACCATGTGAAATAGTTTCTGCAATACAAGGATTGGTAAAATTAACAGTTCCTACAGCAACTGCGCTGGCACCTGCCAGAAAAAATTCTATCGCATCTTCTGCTGTCATAATGCCGCCCATACCGATAATAGGCACATGTACGTTCTGAGCAACCTGATAACACATCCGCACTGCAACAGGACGTACAGCCGGACCGCTAAGTCCGCCGATAACATTGCCTAAAACCGGCTTTTGCCTGTCAATATCTATTTTCATACCAATCAAGGTGTTGATCAGTGAAATAGCGTCAGTTCCCGCCGCTTCTACAGCCTGGGCCATGGCTACGATATCGGTCACGTTTGGTGAAAGCTTGGTAATCACCATTTTAGACGTATTGCTTTTTACCGCTTTAACTACTTCAGCTGCACTGTCAGGGCAGGTACCAAAAACCAGGCCTCCTTCTTTGACATTTGGGCAGGAAATATTTATTTCTAAAGCGTCAACGCCTTCTACATCCAGTTTTTTGGCAACCTTGCCGTAATCTTCATAGGAATGGGCATAAATATTAACTATTACCGGTACGTCATACTGACGCAGTTGCGGCAACGTTGTTTCCAAAAAATAATCCACACCAGGATTTTCAAGTCCGATACTGTTGAGCATCCCTGACGGAGTTTCAACAGCACGCTGTCCCTTATTCCCCGGCTGCGGTTCTAAGGAGGTACCTTTAACAGTAACAGCCCCTACTTTTTCAAGATCAAGAAAGTCGGTAAATTCCAGTCCAAAGCCAAAAGTACCGGAAGCTGTGGTAATCGGTGTTTTCATTTTCAAGCCGGCAATATTTGTCGCCAACCGTCCATCATACAATGCTTTTACCATTCGCCCACCTCCTCGGCCCAAAATACCGGGCCGTCGGTACAAACCTTAAGCCGCTTGCCTATACCACTGCACGAACAGGACAAGCAAGCGCCAAGACCGCAGGCCATATACTTTTCCAAAGAAACCTGACATTTTATATTTTTTTCGTCAGCAACTTCAGCTACAGCTTTCATCATCGGCACAGGCCCGCAGACATAGACGCAGTCATATTTACCGCTGTCTAAAAGCTGCGGCAAAAGAGCAATTACTGTCCCCTGCACACCACAACTGCCGTCATCTGTCGTAATATGGATATTTTGGCAAATATCTTCGTACAAATCTGTCCAAAACAGTTCTTCTTCCGAACGCCCTCCCATCAAAATCTCTATGGGCTTGTTCTGCGCACAGAATCCTTCTGCCAAATACAGCAGCGGCGCCAGTCCCAGACCACCACCAACCAGCAATGGACGTTCAGCCTCCATAGCGAAGCCATGGCCTAAAGGACCTACGATACTCAGCTTATCTCCACTGCACACTTCTGCCAGAATATGAGTAGCCTCGCCAATAATGCGGTAGATCATAATGAAAGTACCATTATCCGCATTTACTCCGGCAACGCCAAAAGGACGGCGAAGCAACGGCGCCGTATTCTTGCAGACCTGCACATTCACGAATTGTCCCGGGACCGCCGTTTTGGCGATCTCGGGAGCATAAACTTCTATTAATTTTGTAGTAGCGTTTAAAACACGCTGACCAATAACAGTGGCGTTCGTAATAGTTTTTGGCACGGGCTTATCCCTCCCAGGCTAAATCCTGCAATGCAACGATGCTGACCACACGGCGGCGGCGCATTGCCGACATAACGTGCTGCAGTTCACGTGCTGTGTCCATAGAAGTCAGGCAGGCAATGGCATGCTCTACTGTAGAACGTCTGATTTTAAAGCCGTCACGCTCAGCATCACGACCATGGTTAGTTGTATTGATAACCATACTTATCCGGCCTTCTTTGATATCGTCAAGAATGTTGGGGCTGCCCTCGCTGACTTTAGTCGCTACGGTCACCTTAACACCCTTTTCTTTCAGATATTCCGCTGTACCTCCGGTAGCCATGATTTCATAGCCCAGATCGGCAAAACCGGCCGCAATTTCTGCCGCTTCAGGTTTATCCATATCAGCAACAGTGATCAGTATCGAGCCTTCATGCGGTACATTGATACCGGAAGCAATACATGCTTTATACAAAGCACGTGAGTACTGATAATCAACGCACATTACTTCGCCTGTAGATTTCATCTCAGGCCCTAATGTAATATCGACATTACTCATTTTGTTGAAGGAGAACACAGGGGCTTTAACTGCATAATAGTCCGGGAAGAAGCCCAAGCCTGGTTTATACCCCTGCTCACGCAGCGAATGACCCATAGCTGCTTTAGTTGCTACATTGATCATCGGCACGTTGGTGACCTTACTCAGGAAAGGAACTGTACGGGAAGAACGCGGATTTACTTCAATTACATAAACCTCATTATTCCGTACGATATACTGGATGTTGATCATGCCTTTTACTTCCAGTCCAAGTGCCATACGGTTGGTATAATCAATGATAGTTTTGATAACCGACTCGGACAGATTACGCGGCGGATAAACAGCGATAGAATCGCCGGAATGCACACCTGCACGTTCGATATGCTCCATAATACCGGGAATCAGCACTTCATTACCGTCGCAGATAGCATCGACTTCGACCTCTGTACCCTGCAGATAATGATCGACCAGTACCGGATGTTCGCGTGAAGCCTTAACAGCACTGGACATATAATGTTTCAGTTCTTCATCATTATAAACTATTTCCATTGCGCGACCGCCCAAAACATAAGACGGACGAACCATAACCGGATATCCGACATCAGCTGCAGCTTTTAAAGCGCCTGCCGTATCAAAAACAGTATGCCCTTTCGGACGCGGAATATTGCAGTTTGTCAAAAGCTGTTCAAAACGTTCTCTATCTTCGGCTCTGTCAATACTGTCAACACTGGAGCCAAGTATTTTCACGCCTGCATCTGCAAGCGGTCCAGCCAGATTGATTGCCGTTTGGCCGCCAAACTGTACGATAACGCCTTCAGGCTGTTCTTTATCAAGAATATTCAAAACATCTTCTACTGTCAAAGGTTCAAAATACAGACGATCAGAAGTATCAAAGTCCGTACTTACAGTTTCCGGGTTATTGTTAATAATGATGGTTTCATATCCAAGCTCTTTCAGTGCCCAGACAGAATGTACAGAGCAATAGTCAAACTCTACGCCTTGCCCGATACGGATCGGTCCGCTGCCTAAAACAGCAACCTTCTTTTTATCACTGACGCGCACTTCATCTTCAACAGCATAGGTAGAATAATAATAAGGTGTTTCAGCTTCAAACTCGGCAGCACAGGTATCAACCATTTTATAGGTTGGGATAATGCCCCAGTCCTTACGCATAGCACGTACTTCCATCATCTGTTTACCGATATATTCGCCAATAACCACATCGGCAAAGCCCATGCGTTTAGCTTTACGCATTATCTCCTTAGTCATCGGTTCAGTTTTTAAAACAGTTTCCATCTTGACGATATTCAATATTTTCTGCAGGAACCATCTGTCGATCATCGTGATCTCATGGATCTCTTCCAGACTTACGCCTCGACGAAGTGCTTCGGCAACAACAAAGATACGTTCATCATCGATCTTAGAAATGCGAGCACGAATTTCTTCATCACTCAGTTCTTTTAATTCCGGCATTTCCAGATGAGTCAAACCGATTTCCAAAGAACGGATCGCTTTCAGCATTGCTGCTTCCAGTGTGCGTTCGATAGCCATAACTTCGCCGGTAGCCTTCATTTGGGTGCCTAATGTACGGTCGGCTGTAACAAATTTATCAAAAGGCCAGCGCGGGAATTTCAGTACTACATAATCAATAGAAGGCTCGAAGCAGGCAGTTGTCTTTTTCGTTACAGCATTTTGAATCTCGTCCAGATTATAACCGATAGCTATTTTACTGGAAACCTTTGCGATCGGGTAACCGGTAGCTTTAGAAGCCAAAGCCGAAGAACGGCTGACACGCGGATTTACTTCGATTACATAATAACGTTCAGAATTGGGATCCAATGCCAGCTGCACATTACAGCCGCCGCGCACACCCAATTCACGTACTATATCAATAGAAGCCTGACGCAGCAGCTGTACTTCGCGATCGCTCAGAGTCTGCGCCGGAGCGGCAACGATAGAATCGCCGGTATGTACGCCTACAGGATCAAGATTTTCCATTGAGCAGACAGTGATGCAGTTATCAGCCGCGTCACGCAGCACTTCAAATTCAATCTCTTTCCAGCCCGCTACGCTGCGTTCAATCAATGCCTGACCAATAAGACTGTATTTCAAACCTTTATTAACGATTTCATCCAGTTCATCTTCACTTTCAGCGATACCGCCGCCGGTGCCGCCCAAAGTATATGCTGGCCGAACGATCAGAGGAAACCCGACTTTACGGGCAAATTCCTTCGCTGCCGCCATCGTTTCAACAATAGCGCTTTCCGGAATCGGCTGATTGATTTTTTCCATAGTTTCTTTGAAAAGCTCACGATCTTCTGCTCTCTTGATACTATAAATCTGAGTACCTAAAAGCTGCACGTTATATTCGCGCAGAATACCTTTTTCCTCCAGATCGATTGCAAGATTCAGGCCAACCTGACCACCCAAAGTTGCCAGCAAAGAATCAGGACGCTCGCGTTTAATAACACTTTCCAAAAATTCAACATTAACAGGCTCAATATAAACACGGTCGGCAATATGCACGTCCGTCATAATCGTAGCCGGGTTACTGTTGACAAGTACGACCTCCAGCCCTTCTTCTTTCAGAGAACGGCAGGCCTGAGTACCGGCATAGTCAAACTCAGCAGCTTGACCGATAATGATCGGGCCGGAACCGATAACAAGAACTTTTTTGATATTTTGCAGCTTTGGCATCAGTTTTGGCCTCCCATCATTTTTACAAAACGTTTAAATAAATATTCATGGCCGCCTGGTCCGGGGCTTGCCTCGGGATGATACTGAACTGCGAAAGAAGGATGGTCAAGATAACGCAAACCTTCAATCGTACCATCATTCAGTGAGATATTAGTTATTTCCACATTCAGACCGGCTAAAGATTTTTCGTCAACAGCATAACCATGGTTTTGTGAACTGATCAGAACCTTATTTTCCAAAAGGTCTTTAACCGGATGATTGACGCCACGATGCCCGAATTTCATTTTAAAGGTATCAGCACCATTAGCCAAAGCTAAAATTTGATGACCTAAGCAGATGCCGAAAATAGGCTTCTTGCCGATCAGCTTTTTAACTTCTTCAATGATCGGCTGTAAATCCTTCGGATCTCCGGGGCCATTAGCTAAGAAAATACCGTCCGGCCGTGCTGCCAAAATCTCCTCTGCTGTAGTATATGCAGGAAAAACCGTCAAATGGCAGTCAAAACTGGCCAGATATTCAAGAATATTTTGTTTGATACCAAAATCCATGACCGCAACATGATATTTGCCGTTGCCAAGCGTATAAATTTCAGGAGTTGTTACTGTAGCTACCTGATCATGTACTTCTGGTGTAGCCAGCAGCTTTTCCACTTCCTCCTGCGGCATTTCTGCCGGCACGATAACACCCTGCAGTACACCATAATTGCGAAGTTTACGGGTAATCGCACGCGTATCCACGCCTGTCAGTACAGGTACATCCTGTTCATCTAAAAACTGTTCCAGCGTTTTTTCGCAGCGCCAGTTGCTGGGATGATCACACAGTTCACTGATCACATATCCCTGAAAAAAAGATTTTCGCCCCTGATTAAAAAGATCGTTAGTACCATAATTTCCAACTAAAGGATAAGTCATAACAACAATCTGCCCGCAAAACGACGGATCAGTTAAGGTTTCCTGATAACCGCTCATACCAGTAGTGAAAACAACCTCACCTACCGCATTGCGTTTACCATACAGCTCGCCTTCATAAACACTGCCGTCTTTTAATACCAATTTACCTTTTCTTGCTATCGTTTGCATACTTCACCATCTCTCATTACGAATTTACCTGCTACCATCGTAGCTACGGCTTTGCCTTTACAATGTTTTCCTTGGAAAGGAGTTACCTTGCCGCGTGTATAAAATTTCGTATTATCAACAGTCCATTCTTTGTTAAGGTCGATAATAGTTACATCTGCCGGATAACCAACTTTTAAACTTCCAGCTTTTAGTGCAAAAATATTCGCAGGTTCTGTACTCATTTTACCAATAATTTCGTTAATTGTGAAGATGTTTGTATGATAAAGATCAGTTAAAACTACACCAACGGATGTTTCCAAACCCGTAAATCCGCAGGGAGCATAACGGAACTCAACGTCTTTTTCTTCAGGAGCATGCGGAGCGTGGTCAGTGACGATCGCATCTACCGTGCCATCTTTAACTGCAGCGCGCAAAGCCTCTACATGATCCATGCTGCGCAGCGGCGGCGAGACCCTGGTAGCACTGCTGTAAGTAGCACAGGCCTCGTCAGTTAAAGTCAGATGATGTACTGTAACTTCACAGGTCACATTGACACCTTTTTTCTTAAAGCCGCGAATGATATCAACAGCGCCTTTACTGGCAACATGCGCAATATGTACATGTGCGCCGGTATATTCGGCAATAAGACAGTCGCGGGCAACAGCAATATCTTCTGCTATTGCAGGTATACCGGGCACTCCGATACGTGCGGAAACAGCACCTTCATGCATGTAGCCTTCATGTCCCAGTTCCGGTTCGATAGCATGGGAAATCAAAACTTTATCAAAAGCACCTATATATTTGGCGGCAAGTGTAAACAGACGCGGACTGTTGACAAAGTGCCCGTCATCCGAGAACGCCATCGCGCCTTTTTCAGACATATCGATCATTTCAGCCAGCTCTTTACCTTCTTCGCCTTTGCTGATAGCACCGATAACCTCTACATTAACATAGCCTTCACGTGCAGCACGTTCCTTAATACCGGAAACAATGATAGAGTTATCAATAACGGGTTTGGTATTCGGCATGCAGGCGATAGTCGTAACACCGCCGGCTGCCGCAGCCATTGTACCTGTTACGATATCTTCCTTAGCTTCCAGGCCCGGTTCACGCAAATGTGTATGCACGTCAACCAAACCAGGCGCCACTATAAGCCCATCGGCATCATATACTTCATCGGCAGCAGCTTTAATCTCCGCCGCAACTTCTTTGATTACACCGTCTTCCACCAATAAATCCATAATGGCATCAATATTTTGGCTGGGATCGATGACACGACCGTTTTTAATCAATGTTTTCAATTTGCTTACCCCCCGTCAAAGTCAAGAATAAGAGTGCCATACGTACTGCTACACCATTTTGCACTTCATCACGAATAGCGGCGTTATCGCAGTAGCCGACCTCCCAGGAAATTTCCAGGCCGCGATTCATCGGCCCGGGATGCAGGACAGTAACATCGGGTTTTGCCAGCGCCAGACGCTTTTCATTCAAGCCAAAGATTCGTGCATATTCACGCGGAGACGGGAACAGTCCTTTTTTCTGACGTTCCAGCTGAATGCGCAGGACATCAATAACATCTGCACCTTCGATAGCATCTTCAACACGTTTGTGTACGGTTACGCCCAGACTTTCTATATCGTGAGGCAGCAAAGTCATTGGTCCGGCTACATGTACATCAGCCCCCATCTTAGTCCAGGCAGCGATATTAGTACGGGCAACGCGACTATACAGAACGTCACCTAAAATCGCCATTTTTAACCCCTTCAGATCTTTTCCCTGTTCACGAATGGTAAACATATCCAGAAGTCCCTGAGAAGGATGTGCATGCGCTCCGTCACCGGCGTTGATGATAACAGGATCAGCAACCTCCGCAGCATAAGCAGCGGCACCCTCGATCGGATGGCGCATAACGATTGCGTCACAAGCCATAGATTGTACAGTAAGAATAGTATCGCGCAGGCATTCACCTTTTACAACGCTGGAGCTGGCAGTAGTAATATTAACTACGTCAGCGCCAAGATATTTTCCAGCCAGCTCAAATGAGGTTCTTGTTCTGGTGCTTGGTTCATAAAAAAGGTTGATAATGGATTTTCCCCGCAGTGACGGCACCTTTTTGATATCACGTTTCATGATTTTCTTCATTTCTGCCGCAGTTTGCAGAATCATTTCATATTCCTCGATGGAAAGTGAATCCAGATCAAGGATATCTCTGCCACCCAGAGATACGTTTGCTTTTGCCATTGTCCTACCTCCTATTAATCACATAAAAAAGCCTTCTGTGCCTGCAAGATGGCAAAGAAGGCTTGTAGTACAAGTTACCTAAAAGTCTACCTTACAGTCTCACAGGACCGCTTTAAAGGTAATATTCTATTGGTAATATTTTACCATCCATTAAGTGGTACGTCAAACCAAAATCAAAATATTTTCCAGGAATTTTACTTCCCACGCATTACAGCAAACCTACAAATCTGCTTCTTGCAATATCTGCCACTATCGTATAAGATAAACCCAGAATCTATTATTTGAAAGGAGGATTGCTTTATCAATCCTTTAAGAAATATCGATGCGGTCATGTCAGGTAGCAAAGGCTATTTGACAGGCAATCGCTAAAACAAAACAGCTTTTGCTGCCATCCCGGTAATTATAAATCTGGGAGGAAGCAATATGTGCTATCAAAACGGTAAAAAAATATTACCACCGCCACTTTTATCAGCTATTCAGGAATACATAGACGGTGAATATATCTATATCCCTCGTAAAACCAATAACAAACGCCCCTGGGGATCGACCAAAGGTACAAAACAACAAACTGCTGAACGTAATCAGGAAATATTCTGCCGTTATCTAAGTGGAATTCCTGTTACTGTTCTTGCCGAAGAATACTTTTTGTCATCTAAAACAATATACAGTATCATTGCTAAAAAGAAAATCTGATCCTTGAGAACGTCATTACCTGACGTTCTCTTTTTCTTTTCAGAAAAAAAATGCAGGAAGTAATTTTGTAAAACCTGTAATATAATAAACACAAAGACAGAGAAAGCAGGTGCTATAATGAAATATCCTAAAAGCGAACAATACGACAAGCAATTTCTGCTTGAAAATATGATGGGCCCTAATGCCTTAAAAATTTTAGAAGAACTTACAGAAGGAATAAAACTCACGTCAGATATGAAAATACTTGATTTGGGCTGCGGCAAAGGACTTACATCAATCTTTTTAGCAAAAGAATTCGGCGTACAAGTCTATGCAACTGACCTTTGGATAACAGCTGCAGAAAATTTTGAGCGCTTCAAAAAGCTCGGGCTTGAAGATCGCATCATACCAATCCATGCCAATGCCCTTGACCTTCCCTATGCTGAAAATTATTTTGATGCGGTGATCAGTGTCGATTCATATCATTATTTTGGCAATACACCTGAATTTATGGACACCAAACTAGCTCCTTATATCAAACCAAATGGTATCATTGCCTTAGCCTTCCCCGGCTTCAAAAAAGATTATCACAATAATCTGCCGTCCGAACTGCTCATTTCCTGGGGTGCTGAAGACCTTGATACCTTTCACAGCTGTAAGTGGTGGCACGAACTGCTTTCACAATCTCAAACGATCAATATCGAAAGCATCTCAGAGCTGAAGTGTATGGAGGAAGCCTGGCAGGACTGGCTGGAATGTGATGAGGAACATGCCATCAACGATAGAGCTTCAATGAATGCCGGTGCAGGGAAATATATGAATCTTATCGCCATCAAAGCTAAAAAACTCTAAATTCTATTTTTAATAAACAAACCCCGCTGTCTTAAAAGACAACGGGGTTTTTCTTAATTATTATTTCCAGTCAAGTTCTTCGACTTCTTTACGGCCGCGACCTGTTAAAGCGTCGAGCATAACACGCTGCTCTACTTGAGCAACTAATTTTTTGGTAAATTTAACAGTATCAGGATTTACGGAAATACTGTCGATACCGCTCTTAATGAGGAATTCACAGAATTCAGGATAAACGCTGGGAGCCTGACCACAGATAGAAACAGTTTTGCCTTCGCTGTGAGCAACCTCAATAAGGTGACGTACTGCACGGCGCACTGCCAGATTACGTTCATCATAGATATGGGAAACAGTATCATTATCACGGTCACAGCCAAGCACCAGCATGGTCAAATCGTTAGAACCGATAGAATAACCGTCTACATACTTATTGAACTGATCAGCCAGAATGATATTGGAAGGAATTTCAGCCATCAACCATACTTTAAAGTCCTTACCGCGCTCCAAGCCACATTCAGCCATAATCTTAACCACTTTTTCACATTCCTCTACATTACGGCAGAAAGGAATCATAACATTAAGGTTTTTCAGACCAAACTCTTCACGAACTTTCACTACAGCCTGGCATTCCAGTTTGAAAGCTTCGATGTATTTAGGATCATAATAACGTGAAGCACCGCGCCAGCCCAATAATGCTGAAGGTTCATAAGGTTCGAACTCATCGCCGCCTTTCAAATCACGATATTCACTGGATTTGAAATCGCTGAAACGCAGAGTAACCGGTCTGGGAGCCATTGCCTGACAAACCTGACGCATACCTTCTGCCAGCTGATCGACAACTTTTTCAGGATGTCCGGTTTTAATGAGATACAAAGGATGTTCATGGATATAAGTAGTCCAGATGAACTCTTCACGCATCAAACCGATACCATCACAGGGCAGACTGGAATATTTCTCAGCCAGTTCCGGATCGCCCAAATTCATATAAACTTTAGTGCCAGTCGGCGGGAAGTATTCAGCAACCGCTACAGCAGCGCCTGCCTGATTTTCTTTTTTAGCTTCTTCAATAATGCCTTCATAAACTACGCCATGAGTAGCATCGATAGTTACATCAATACCGTCAGGAATAGTAACAGTAGCAGCTTCACCACGGCTCTTAGTACCAACGATACAGGGAATACCCAGCTCGCGGCTAACGATGGAAGCATGACAGGTCATTCCGCCGCTGTCAGTGACGATAGCTTTGGCTTTTTTCATTGCCGGTACCCAGTCAGGAGCGGTCATCTCAGTAACAAGGATCTCTCCTTCTTTAAATTCATCGATGCGGGAAGGATCAAGAATAACGTGTACGCGGCCAGAAACTTTACCCGGGCTTGCAGGCAAACCTTTCACGATAACTTTATGATCAGTAGTAGTCATAGATTTGCTTTCCTGCACTTTTGCTCCTCCTTCTTTATTGCGGCGGCTCCATACGGTTTCCGGACGGGCCTGCAGAATCCAGATTTTATTGGTACGTTCATCAACGCCCCATTCCATATCCATATAGCAGCCATAATGTTTTTCGATCTTTTTAGCATAATCAGCCAGTTCCAAAATCTGCTCGTCAGTCAAAGTCTGTACTTTGCGCAGTTCTTCAGGGACCTGCACTTCTTCACAGTCGCCGCCTTTTTTGCGTACAAGCATGATGTCCTGCTCATTTACGCAGCGGTCAATGATTTTGTGGTCATGTTTGGAAATAGTATAATTATCAGGAGTAACAGTACCCTGAACAACATATTCACCCAGTCCAAAGGCTGCCTCAATCAGGATATTATTGTCATCGCCAGTAGCAACGTTAACAGTAAACATAACACCGGAAGTTTTAGAGAAAACCATCATTTGTACAACGGCACTCAAAGCAACTTCTATATGATCAAAGCCTTGTTTTTCACGATAATAAACAGCACGGTCGGTAAAGCAGGAAGCGTAGCATTCCTTTACCTTTGCGATAATGGTTTCAGCACCCTGTACGTTCAGATAGGTATCCTGCTGACCAGCAAAGCTTGCATCCGGTAAATCTTCAGCTGTAGCACTGGAACGAACGGCGACATAGGGATTCTCTTCGCCGACTCTTTTACCAAGTTCAACATAAGCAGCGCCAATAGCGTCCTGCAGATCCTGAGGCATTTTCTCAGCCATGATGGCATCACGCAGACGAGCGCTGACATCACGCAGTAAAGCGCTGTTTTCAACGTCAGTCAATTCAGACAAAATAGAGCGCATCTTTTCTTCAAGACCGCTTTCTTTAATGAAGTATCTATAAGCGTAAGCCGTAGTAGCAAAACCGTAAGGAACGGGAACATCTGTCTTAGCAGTCATTTCACCGAGGGAAGAGGATTTGCCGCCAACGATATCAACGTCTTTTCTTTCTAATTGCTCAAACCAGAGAAGAAACTGTTCTTCTTTTTTCATGATTGTAGCACTCCTTTATATTATACTTTTTGGGCTGCGCCCTTAATATAGTGTATACTATATCATATTTGTACACCACATTCAAGGACTTTTTTCATCGCTTTTTAACTTTTTGTGTTAAATTTTACAAAATATGCTTATTTTCAGTACGGCCCTCCTTTACTCTTTAAATAATATTTTCGTCACAGGAAAAACAGAGTATATATATTAGTATACACTAAATGATACCTGGGAAAAAGTAAAATCAGCAGATTATAACTAAAATCCATCTCATAGACTGCGCCATATATGTAATGATTGCACAATGTACTTCTTAGTATATTTCTTAACAATACAATCAAGCCCACGAATCTCACTGCAAATACAAGGAAAGCCCCTGATGACAGACACGCCGCGTACTAAATGTACTCTGGTGTTTGTAACCAAGGGCCTGACAAAACAACTGCCGTAAAATGTGCGATTAAAGAACGATACAGCTCAAATCGCCGACAGCATTTGTAACCTCTTTCGCCTGCTCAAGAAGGGCCAGACGATTATTTTTAATATCAACATTTTCATCCATGACCATAACACTGTCAAAGAATTTATTTACAGGCTCAACTACCTGCTCGGCAAGTTTTAATGCACCGGCATAATTATAAGTCACGATGTCCGGGATAAGCTCTTTATTAAGACGAATCAGAACATCATGCAGTTCCTGCTCTGCCGGGTCGGCAAAAAGCGCACTGCTTATAGCAACTTCAGTCTCAATTTTTTTGCAAAGATTGCAGACACGGATAGAAGCCTGAATAACAGCTTCTGCTTCCGGCAGAACTACATACGCATTCAAAGCCTTGCAGCGCGCGTAAATATCTACTAAATCATCGTTGCGTTCATCGGCAAAAACAGCATCGACAACGTCATAACGGATGCCCTGTTCGATCATCATATTTTTCAAACGTAATTTAAAGAATTCTAAAATCTGCGGTATCAATTTACCGGTATCTTCCGGTTTGATATTGAGCAGATACAGCGCACCTGCCAGAATTTTGATCAGGGGCATATGATAGTTACTGCTGATAAGAATATTGATGATACCCAAAGCCTGACGACGCAATGCATAAGGATCCTGCGAGCCTGTCGGTGCAAGTCCGCGGCTGAAAGTAGCAACGATATTATCCATTTTATCACTGATGCCGACAATACGTCCAATAGTACCCTTCGGCAGCTCGTCACCGGCAAAACGCGGCAGATAGTGTTCATAAATACCTTCAGCAACTTCAGCAGGTTCGCCGTCTAATTTGGCATATTCACGCCCCATAACTCCCTGCAGCTCTGTAAATTCAACCACCATCCCGGCAACAAGATCTGTTTTAGACAGCAAAGCTGTACGTTTGAGGTTAGTATCGTCAACTTTAACATTAATGGCAAACTTAACCATTTCAGCCAGTTTAGCCAACCGCTCACTCTTATCATACATGTTGCCCAGACCTTCCTGGAATGAAACTGTTTTCAATTTTTCCAGACGGTCTTCCAATTTTAGTTTGCGGTCTTCATTGAAGAAGAATTCAGCATCACTGAGACGAGCGCGTAAAACACGTTCATTACCGTGTGCGACAACATCTAAAAACTCTTTACCGCCATTGCGGACTGTAATAAATTTATTGAGCAGCCTGCCTTCTTCATCCACTACCGGAAAATAACGCTGATGTTCACGCATTGGGGTGATAATGGCTTCCTTCGGTAACGACAGGAATTTTTCTTCAAATTTCCCACATAATGCAGTAGGATATTCAACAAGATAATTGACTTCTTCCAGTAAGTCTTCGTCAATTTCAGCAATTCCGCCTTCGACAGCCGCCAGTTCTGTCACCTGCTGACGAATCAATTCACGGCGGGCATCCTGATCGACCATCACAAAGTTGTCAGCCAGTGCCTGTACATATGCATCAGCGTTGGGGATCTCAACAGCTCCCTGCATTCCCATAACAGCAGAATGCACTACATTGCCAACCTTATTGATAGCCGCGCTCAGCAGGCCTTTAGTTTCCACAGCCTCTTTCATAGATTGCTGCATAAAACGATGTCCCATCGAATACCTGCCCGATTTTACGCCGGTAATTTCTACCGGTATTACTTTTTCACCGAACAGTGCTACCAGCCAGCGGATAGGACGCACGAACCGAAAATCATAATCGGCCCAGCGCATATTTTTCGGGAAAGATAAAGACTCCAGGATATCAAGCAGCAAACCGGGCAGTAAATCGACAACAGGTTGACCTGCCAAATGTTTTACTGCATAAACGTATTCTCCGCGCACTTCCAGGTCTTTAACGTCTATCCCCTGCCCGCGGGCAAAGCCTATTGCCGCTTTGGAAGGAGCTCCGCTTACGAAAGCAATTTTTGCAGACGGCCCTTTAGCCTCAATCGTACTGTCTGCCTGAGCTTCTGCTACACCTTCAGCAATAAAGGTCATCCGGCGAGGCGTGCCATAAACCTTGATATTTTCAAACGGAATACGCAGCTCCTGCATTTTATCTGCAGCAAGCTCTTGTAATTGTTTAAGAATACCCGGCATAAATTTTGCGGGGATCTCTTCAGTACCGATTTCAAATAATAATTTTTCCATTATTTATTCTCCCCTTTCAATAACGGGAAGCCAAGTTTTTCCCTTTGTTCAACATAAGCAGCTGCGCACAAACGTGCCATAGCGCGCACACGGCCAATGAAAGCCGTTCTTTCGCTGACGCTGATGGCGCCGCGGGAATCCAAAAGGTTAAAAGTATGAGAACATTTCAATACATAATCATAAGCAGGACGGATATATCCGGCCTCAATAACGCGTTTTGCCTCAGCTTCATATTTATCAAACAGATCAAACAGCAGTGCTGTATCAGCTACTTGAAAATTGTAAAAAGACTGTTCTACTTCGTTAGTATGGAAAACGTCACCATAAGTGACTCCATCCACCCATTCAATATCAAAAACATTTTCCACACCCTGGATATACATAGCCAGTCGCTCTAAACCATACGTGATTTCAACAGTAACAGGTTTCACGTCGATACTGCCGACCTGCTGAAAATAGGTGAACTGGGTAATTTCCATACCATCCAGCCAAACCTCCCAGCCAAGTCCCCAAGCACCTAAAGTCGGTGATTCCCAGTTATCCTCAACAAAACGGATATCATGTTCTTCCTGACGGATACCCAGTTCGGCCAGGCTCTGGAGATAAAGCTCCTGAATATTATCCGGAGACGGTTTAATAATTACCTGATATTGATGATGCTGGAACAACCGATTGGGGTTATCCCCATAACGCCCGTCAGCCGGACGTCGAGATGGCTCTACATAAGCCACACGCCATGGTTCCGGTCCTAAAACGCGCAGAAAAGTTGACGGATTCATAGTTCCCGCACCTTTTTCGACGTCATAGGGCTGGCCCATGATGCAGTTTTGGTCTGCCCAGAATTTCTGGAGCTTCAAAATAATTGTTTGAAAATTCATGTTCTGCCTCCTATTTTATTTGTTACAACGACAAAAACAAAAGTCTCCGTCCCTGTAACAATTAAGTTACAGGGACGGAGACATAAATCACTCCGCGGTTCCACCCTGCTTGACCGCTCATACGGTCCGCCTCGATGTTTATAAAATTGCAGCTCCCGGGTGCCTTTGTTTTCTCATCTGCCGGCTTACACCATCCCGGCTCGCTAAAACAGAAAACTACTTATCCCTTTCATCGCTTAAAAGAAAATATATCAAATCAGACGTCCTTTGTCAATGCTTTTACAATCCTAACTGCGCTAAAAAGCTTAAACTTTTCAAAGGCTTGTCGATCTGGTAAACAATAAACCGATAAAGTATCTGTTCCAGCTGCATCAAATCGCCGCCGCGCACAGTAAAAGGCTGTGGATCATTGAAATCCAGCGCAATCAGCTCCTGCAGCAGCTTCTGAGCGCCGCTGCTAAAGGGCAACTCTTCCCCTCCGTGACAGGCTTCGCAAATAAGGCCGCCCTGAACGACACTAAAAAAAGCATCTCCTTCAACAGCTTCAGTACAGTTGACACAGGCGTCATAAACAGGAGCAAATCCTGTTAAAACAAGCAGCTTGCAAATAGCCGACAACGCGACCAGACGCGGGTTATTCCTGGAAAGTATTTGTACTGCTCCTACAAGCAGCTCATAAATATCTTCCTGCGGCTCATGTGCTTCCGTCAGAGCTTCTGTCACTTCAGCAATCACCGAAGCATAAGCCATCTGTTTGATGTCCATTTGCTGCGGCAAAGCAATCAATTCACAGCTTTTCATACTGTCCAGACGTTTACCAGAATATAGCTGCATATCGAGCATCGCAAAAGGCTGTATCAGCCGTCCGCCAGTAGTCCTCGCATAACGGGCACCGTACGCTAAAAAAGGTATTTTACCATGGGCACGCGAAAAACAGACTGCGTATTTATCCGCAGTCTGCCAATCCTTTACTTTTAAAATAATTACTTCGTCCTGATATGCAGTATTACTCATCAGCTTGTACCGCAGTACCATCTTCCTGTAACCTGGTAGCTTTGACCCGTGTTACTCTAAAGCCTTCTGCTTCAGTAACCTCAAAGCGCCAGCCGCCGGTAACGACTCTGTCACCTTCTTCAGGCTTACGCCCTAAAAGTCCGAAGACAAAACCGCCAATGGTATCTTCCTCCGGTTCGTCAAATTCAATATTTAAAAGTTCAGAAATCTCGTCCAGTAAAACAAGGCCGTCGAACTCATAGCTGTCATCGCCTAAGCGCAAAATATCTTCTGCTTCTTCGCCATCATGCTCATCCTGAATATCACCGACAATTTCCTCCAGGAGATCTTCCATTGTAACCAGACCAGCCGTACCGCCATATTCATCAGCAACTACAGCAATCTGGATACGCTTATGCTGCATCATCTGCAGCACTTTAGCCGTTGACATTCCTTCGGGAACAACGACAATATTGCGCATTCGTGTCCGCAGATCAAAAGCCGGATCGTCGTCATCGTCCAGATCCATCAAATCACGCACATGAATAACGCCCAAAACATGATCTTTGTCTTCCATACATAAAGGATAACGTGTATGCCGGCTTTCACGCACAGCCTGCAGATTTTCCTGCAGCGTATCATCAGTATACAAACAAATCATATCCTGACGCGGCACCATGACTTCACGAGCCACGCGGTCGGCGAAATCAAAAACATTATCAATCAGACGGCTTTCCATATGATCCAGCTTACCGCCGCGTTCGCTGGCACTGACTATCATCCGCAGCTCATCTTCACTGCGCGAGATATCTTCATCAGGGACAGGATCAACGCCTAAAAGGCACAATACAGCATGGGAGATTCGATTAAAAAGCACAACCAGCGGATATAAAAGGTAATGAAAAAAAACCAACGGATAAGCGACCGCCATCGCTACCTGCTCGACCTTACCTAAGGCGATAGTGCGAGGCACCAGTTCGCCGAAAACAACATGCAGAAAAACGATGATAAGAAACGCACAGGCAAAAACCAGCGAATGATCATACCAGGTGCCGGCACTTACACCAAACATACCGCGGAACATTTCAGCGAGAAGCGGGCCGCCAAACCAGCCCAAAAGCAAAGACGAAGCAGTAATACCAAGCTGAGTCGCGCTCAGGTAGGTATCAAGCTTTTCGCTCATTTTTAAAACTGTGCTAGCTCTGCTTTTTCCCTGCCGGATCAATTCATCCAGCCTGCTTTTTCTGATTCTGACTAAAGAATATTCAGCCATAACAAAAAAGCCGTTCAATAAAGTGATCAATAATGCAATAGACAGCTCAAATAAGCATGTCATAGCGGGGTCGCCGTCGATAGGTCATCTCTCCTTACTTATATAAACTTCATAAATTGTTATTGGCATAAGCATATCATACTACTATAATCTGCGTCAATAAATCAGCCTTCATAGCCGAATTGTTTCAAAGCCTTATCCTTATTACGCCAATCAGGTTTTACTTTAACCCACAGATCAAGAAAAACCTTATTGCCGAGCAGTGATTCAATATCCCTCCTGGCCTGTTCGCCGATCTTTTTCAGCAAGCTTCCCTTCGCTCCGATCACGATACCTTTTTGGGATTCACGTTCCACAAAAATATTGGCACGGATATAAATATCATCATTGTCACGCACCTTGAATTCATCAATCTCCACAGCAATAGAATGCGGTACATCGTCACGAGTTGACCGCAGTACCTTTTCACGAATCATTTCCGCGGCGATTATCCGTTCCGGCTGGTCGGTTATCATATCGTCGGGGAAATATGCCGGGCCTTCCGGCAAATACCTGGTAATCTCACTTACCAGACCCGGGAATTCAGTATCCTGCAAAGCCGAAACAGGCACTACTGCCGCAAAGGCAAAATCTTTAGTATAGCTTTCAATGATACCGAAAAGCTTACCTTTGTCTGCCAGTTTATCAATTTTATTAGCAACAAGAATAACCGGGGTTTTGACCCTGCGCAGCTGCTCCAGAATATAATCCTCGCCGGCGCCGCGTTTTTCCGAAACATCAACAACGAACAAAACCACGTCTACCTCGTGCAGCGTACTTTCTGCAGCCCGTACCATATATTGCCCCAGCTTATGCTGCGGCTTATGGATACCGGGAGTATCCAAGAACATGATCTGAGCATTGTCAGTGTTCATAATACACATGATCTTATTACGCGTCGTCTGGGGACGATCACTCATAATTGCAATTTTCTCCCCGATCAATCCATTCGTCAACGTTGATTTACCTACATTAGGCCGGCCTACAATAGCCGCAAAACCAGAATAATGCTTGCCATCCTGCTTATTTATACTAATCGCTCCTTTATTTTCCGTTACATTTATTTTTTTATATTCATGGACTCAAAGCCAAAACCATATGGCAGCAGTTCTGCCACTGACATTGTTTTTGTCTGTCCTTTGCAATTTGCCAGGATTATTTTTTCAAAAGGAAACTCTGCCAGAACCTGACGGCAAGCGCCGCAGGGTGCTACCGGCTCATCTGTATCGGCAACTACGCACAAAGTTTTAAACCTGCGTACGCCGCTGCAGACAGCTGCAAAAACAGCATTTCGCTCTGCACAGCAAGTCAAACCATACGAAGCATTCTCTATATTACAGCCGGTAAAAATTTCTCCGTCAACAGTTTCGACCGCTGCCCCCACTTTGAATTTAGAATAAGGCGCGTAAGCATTGTCACGTGCCGCCCGCGCTGCCGCTAATAACTTCGTTTCCATCGCTGCTCCTTTTAATGAACCAGAAATTCTTCCGAAAGTCTGATTTCCCGTAAAGCCTCTTCTTCTTTAGCCCGCATAACTGTTTTATCCTCATCTGTCATATGATCATATCCCAGAAGGTGCAGCAGGCCGTGTACCGCTAAATAAACGATTTCACGTTCCAATCCATGCCCAAATTCTTCCGCCTGTCTGAAGGCAGTTTCAGCGCTGATAATGATATCTCCCAAAAGATGTTCTTCAGGCCCACCTAAAAGCTCCGGTTCCTCTGCACTTTCCTCATCAAGTGCAAAAGAAAGGACATCTGTAGGCCTGTCGACATTGCGATAATCGCGATTCAGCATATGTATTTCTTCATCATCAACAATAGTAATATCAACTTCTGTCTGCTCCGACAGACCGTGCATCCCGGCCACTACATTCAATCCCGCAGTCAGCAGCCGCTCCAGCTCTTCACTGATCTGTAATTTGTCCTGGTCATTTTCCAGCGTTATTATCATTGTCCGCCTCCCGCTGTTTCTGGCGTCTGCTGTCATAATTCTCATATGCCCTGATAATAGCGGCCACGATCTCATGACGAACGACGTCAGCTTCACCAAAACGAATAATACCCACACCCGGAGTTTTCTGCAGAACATAGGCCGCCTGTTTCAGCCCGCTGTTTTTACCGTTTGGCAAATCGATCTGTGTAATATCACCGGTAATGACCATTTTCGACCCAAAACCAAAACGGGTCAGAAACATCTTCATTTGCTCCGGTGTTGTATTCTGCGCTTCGTCCAGAATAATAAACGAATCATTCAAAGTACGTCCGCGCATATAAGCCAGAGGAGCAACTTCTATCGTACCTCTGGCAACATATTTCTGAAAAGTCTCGCTGCCCAGCATATCATATAACGCATCATACAACGGTCGCAGATAAGGATCGACCTTATCCTGCATATCACCCGGCAAAAAGCCAAGCTTTTCACCTGCTTCAACAGCCGGACGAGTCAAAACGATCCGTTCAACCTCTTTATTCTTTAAAGCCTTTACAGCTAAAGCGACAGCCAGATAAGTTTTGCCTGTACCGGCAGGACCTATCCCTATAGTGACATTACTGCGTTTAATGGTTTCTACATAATCCCATTGCCCCAGTGTTTTCGCCTTTATCTGACGGCCACGGTTGGTAACGATTATCGTATCGGCATACATACGGTGCAGACTTTCCAGCCGGCCCTCTGCAATCATCCCAATACTGTATCTGACATCATGTGTAGTCAGAGGCATACCCTGACGATACAAAAAAAGCAGCTCTTTGAACAGGGTTTCAATCTGCCCCACTTCATTGTCTTCACCGCTGAAAACGATCACATTGCCGCGCGCAACAATAACACTCTCATAATGTTCCTTGATTACCCGCAGCAGCTCGTCATTTCGCCCTAAAATACCAACCATTTCCTGTTGATCCTGTACTTCAATGATACGTTCGCTCTGTAAAAAGGACAAATTCGTGCTCCTTTCTCTCCTTACCCCTCTTTTATAACAATATTCTTAATAGTTACCGGCTCCAACGGTTTATCATTGCCATCAGTCTTTACTTTTCCGATTTTATAAACAACGTTCATACCCTTGGTAACTTTACCAAAAACAGCATGCTTGCCATCAAGCCACGGACAGGCACGCAAAGTAATAAAGAACTGGCTGCCGCCTGTATTCGGACCGGCGTTGGCCATCGATAAAACACCTGCACCTTCGTGTGTAAGTTTACTGCTGAATTCATCTTTAATGGTATATCCAGGTCCGCCTGTACCAGTACCAGTAGGATCACCGCCCTGGATCATAAAATTATCAATAACACGATGAAAGGTAACTCCATTATAAAACCCTTTTTTCGCCAGGTTGATAAAATTCTCACAAGTTTTAGGAGCCAGATCTGTTGCCAATTTCACTTCAAAATCACCCATTGACGTTTCAAAAACAGCAGTTGCCGGCTTCATCGGCACCGCATCCGGCTCGCTCTTAGTTTCACTGCCGCAGGCTACTACGCTGAAACTGCTGAAAACCAATAAACATAATATTAATAATTTTTTCAAAATCATATCCTCCTGTTTTATAGCTACCAATATTATACCACAAGGGTACGTATTCTCACTAGGCTCGAAAATACCTCGCCAAGTTTTCATACAGTACCACAATAATTAATCATCACAGCCTGTCTTTCAGCCAGCCAACAACCTCTGCCGCAGCCTTATTTCCGTGATTAGTAAAACTGTGGTCACCGCCGTTAATGATAACCAGCTTTTTTGGAACTCCAGCTAAAGCAAATGTCAAACGTGCCTGATCAACAGCTACTGTTTCATCTTTTTCTCCATGAAGGATCAGCAGAGGACGCTTACGCCAGTTACGTAAAATCCCCTGCAGATCATATTTGGCGAAATCTGTAATAAAATCAGGCGTTAAGGTCAATTCACCACGTTCATCATTTAAATACAGAGTCTGACCTGCAGACAACGCATTATAGGCTTCAGCACCCAAGGCATTTCTGAAGGTCGCCTGTAAATCGTTCGGCGCAGCCCACAATACCAGTCCTGTAATATAAGCAGATCGTGAAGCGGCAACTAATGCCGCTGCTCCGCCAAGACTTCTACCCAGTAAAAATATTTTTCCGGCTGAAAATTTAAGTCGTACATAAGCAAGCACCGCTTCCAATTCTTCAACCTGCTTGGAAAGGATTTGACTGCCATTAAAATTAAAACGTATGACATTACAGCATTCGGAAGCCATTTCAGCTAAAACAGCCGCTCTGCCGCCGCCATCCATTGAACCTCGGAACCCATGTGCCAAAACCAGCACCGGCGCGGCAGTATTTTCTTCGATACAGGGGGTTAGTATACCATTTATTTCGCCATAAGGCCCCTGGATTTGAATTGTTTCTTCCGGTTTTATTTTCATTTCTACAACTCCATTACTAACGATCTATATTTATATTATAACAAGAAAAATTACATTTGAGTCAAAAACAAAAAACCTGCCGATAAAATCGACAGGTTTTTCAGATAGGGATCCTATGTTGAGAGTTCTTAGCTTATTTGCCAGGGAAGAACGGCCAAATAACAGGAATTACAACCAGGGATACTACGAAGCAGACGACAACAAGGCCGGTACCTGCTTTAACATAGTCCATGAATTTATAACCGCCAGGACCAAGAACCAAAGTATTCGGAGGAGTACCTACCGGAGTTGCGAATGCACAGGATGCTGCAACTGCGATAGCCATGATAACTGCTTTCGGATCGGCGCCAAGTTGTTTAGCAATCGCAACACCAATCGGGCACAGCAGAGCTGCAGATGCAGTGTTGGACATAAATTGGGTCAAACCGCAAGACAGGATAAACAGAACTGCGGTAACGATCAACGGAGACGGAGAACCGCCCATCAGACCTACGGTCCATTCAGCGATCAATTTACCAGCGCCGGTTTTATCCATTGCAGTGGATACAGGCATCATACCTGCGAACAGGAAGATGGTTACCCAGTCGATAGAAGCGTAAGCTTGTTTTTCAGTCAAGCAACCAGTCAGTACGCAAACCAATGCACCGATGATAGCTGCCATTTCCAGGGAAACGCCTTTGATATCCAAAGCCATTACCAAAACAACTACGAGCAGGATAACGCCGGAAATGATTTGTTTGGAAGAAGAAGAAGTAGTAGCTTCAACTTCTTGTTCGATTTCCTGGTCAGCATCCAATTCAACTTTCGGGAGTAAATGTTTCCCAATGAACATCATATAGAGCATACCTGCGATAGATACAGGAATACCGATCCATGCAAATTCAAAGAAACCAAATCCTTCCAAACCAGCAGAAGTCAAAGCACCGGTAGCAATAATGTTAGGCGGTGTGCCTACCATCGTAATGATACCGCCCCAACCGCAAGCGAACGCCAAAGGCATCAACTGACGGGAAGCAGGAATCTTTGCAGCAGCACAGATACCCAAAGCAACCGGAAGCAGGCAAGCTGCTGTACCAGTATTGGAAAGTACTGAAGACAACAAAGTACCAACTATCATTAAACCAAACATCAGGCTGTTTTCGCCAGTACCACAGAAATGAACTACAGTATTACCGATTTTTTGGGCCAAACCGGTATAGAACATTGCTGCGCCAACGATGAACATACCTGCAAACAAAACTACCGTAGAGTTAGACAAACCGGAAAAGACTTGTTTAGCAGGGATGAAGCCTAACAGGCCGCACGCGATTGCGCCGGCAGTAGCAGTGATTGCGAGAGGGATAAGTTCAGTAACAAAAAGCAATGCAACCACAGCCAACAGAATTAAACATTTTACTGCTTGGGACATAATAAATTCCTCCTTTTTAAATTTTCTATATGCTGTTCGAATTGTCGGACAACATATAAAGATCGCAAAGGAACTACAAGTTTAGCAATCCCTTTATTAATTTACATTATAGCAATGGTAAATGCAAAATGATGTTGCCCAGGCAACACTATATTTTTAAAATTTGTAATAAACGGTGCAAAAGCCGAAACCATGCAAGGTTTCGGCTTTTTAGCAGTTAAATAGTAAAATAATAATATTTTGTTATAATATAAGTGCATTAAAGCTATTCAAACTTTAAAATTTTAAAATTTCTTTTATCAAAATCAATCAATCCGCAATCTTTCATTCTGGCCAGTTCACGAGTCAAAGCACTGCGGTCAGCATCCAAATAATTGGCCATATCCGTTCTGTTAAAAGGTATTTCAAATTCAGTAGAACCGTTACGTTTAGCTTCCTGTTCCAGATAAGTCATAATCTTGCCGCGCAGAGTTTTTTTACACAAGATCTCCGTTTTTTCAATCAACTGTGCATTGTTGCTGGCCATTATTGAAATCATGTTTGTCAGCAATTTGTTACGGCAGGGATCATTATTACTCAGATCGGTCAGAACCTTCCCAAAGGGAACCATCAGCACCTCGCTGTCACTGGCAGCAAAGTAGCTAACATTAGTTTTCTCGTCCTGTTTGTCATGCCCCAGGAAGTTTTCGGCAAAAATGGAACCAGACCCCATTGTTGTGATAATGGACTTATCTCCCATAATATCTTCCTTGATCATTTGTACAGTACCCGCTACAACAATGCCAATACTCTCAACCGCATCACCGGCCAAATAAATATAGTCCGATTTTTCAAAATGCTTAACAAGGGCATTTACTTTACCAAGAATAGTGTCTAATTCATCGCTGGCTAACCCTTTGAACAAGGGTAAACTCAAAAGATTCTGCATTGCCGCTTTCATAACTGTCCTCCTTCTCTCTTACTCTCAATCATCTAAATAAAACAAATAAGTTTCTTCCTATTTAATATGCCCTTGATTTGTTTTTATTATAATTTGTGTTTCTTGTTTATTCAAACTTACTTTAATTACTTTATTATGATATTATTTTCTAAATTTATTCGTGTTGCCTCAGCAACAACATTCATCTTTTTTTATTGTTATAATTCAGTCAAAGCAAACGAGACATTTGCTTGGGACATTAGTCTTCCTTTAATCTTTTTCCAATCATTTGACCGTCAACGAGAGGGTTCGGCTCTCATTGACGGTCACCTTTTTTATTTGCTAAAATAAAATTATAAAAACACTTAATGAAATTTTATAGAAAACATATGTCTAAACAGCTTGAGCACGATTTACAACAATTCAAAAAGATTCAACAAATCTAATTATGCCGGTCAGATTGACGATGTAAATAACAAAACTCCTATACCGATAGTCATCCCCTATCCTTGTATTATTGGCGGCAGCGGCACTTTACTTACCTGCAGCTATTGCCTGACATAAAAATCTTCACTGGCTTTCAAAAATCAACGCCATGTAATAAAATAATTAGAGCAATATTTTTTGTAACTTTTGATACCATTGCTTTAATCTTACTTCATATATTATAGCACTTTTATTCTGTTTGTGTTAATTTTCGCAATTATTTTTTATCTTTTAGTTATAACCTCTTGTTCGTTAATAATAATTACAGATATTTTATGATATAATACTAATAAATCAGTTATTTTGTCTTGAAAGCAGGTGCTTGTATGCAGAAACGTGTCGTCTTGCTGGGAATAATCGTTGAAAATACTGCCGCAGTAGAACAGCTTAATATTTTACTGCATGCCCATAACGAATATATTATTGGACGTATGGGACTGCCATATAAACAAAAAGGCATTAATATTATCAGTATCGTTCTTGATGCCCCGGCCGACGTTATCAGTACGCTTTCCGGCAAAATAGGTATGCTCAAAGGAGTAAGCGTCAAGGCTTTATACGCAAAAGCTCCGCAAGAACAGCCCTTTTAAATATTTATATATAAGGGAAATCACTGACGGGAAAGGATTCCTGCCCCGAAAGAAAGAAGGTAGACAAATGTATAATGTCAAATCAATGCAAGCCAGTGAGTTCATTGCTCATGATGAAATCCTGGAAACCCTTGCCTATGCCTCAGCAAACAAAAATAATGCGTCGCTTATCGACAGTATTATTGCTAAAGCAAAGGAACGCAAGGGACTTTCACACCGCGAAGCTGCCGTGCTTTTAGACTGTGAGCTTGATGAAAAAAATCAGGAAATTTTTGCTTTGGCCGAACAGATCAAAAAAGATTTTTACGGCAACCGTATCGTTATGTTTGCGCCGTTATATCTTTCAAACTACTGTATTAACGGCTGCGTTTATTGCCCTTATCACAGTGTAAACAAAAACATCACCCGAAAAAAACTCACTCAAGATGAAATCCGCAGCGAAGTTATCGCACTTCAGGATATGGGACATAAGCGCCTGGCTTTGGAAGCAGGTGAAGACCCGGTAAATAATCCACTGGATTATATTCTGGAAAGCATCAAAACTATTTACAGCATCAAACACAAAAACGGCGCCATTCGCCGCGTTAATGTCAATATTGCCGCAACCAGTGTCGAAAATTATCGTAAACTGCACGAAGCCGGTATTGGCACATATATACTTTTTCAGGAAACCTACCACAAAGAAAGCTATGAACGATTACATCCTACGGGACCTAAAAGCAACTATGCCTACCATACGGAAGCCATGGACAGAGCTATGCAGGGCGGCATCGATGATGTGGGACTTGGCGTACTCTTTGGGCTTGAACTTTATCGTTATGAATTTACCGGTCTTTTAATGCATGCCGAACATCTGGAAGCAGTGCACGGAGTTGGCCCGCACACTATCAGCGTTCCGCGTATCTGCCCTGCTGACGATATCGATCCCAACGCCTTTAATAACAGCATCAACGATGATATTTTTGCCAAGCTTGTAGCCTGCATCCGTATTTCTGTTCCCTATACAGGTATGATCGTTTCTACCCGCGAAAGTCAAAAATCACGCGAACGTGTGCTGCATCTGGGAATCTCACAAATCAGCGGCGGTTCGCGCACCAGTGTCGGCGGTTATGCCGCACCTGAACCGGAAGCTGAAAACTCAGCACAATTCGATGTCAGCGATACCCGCAGCCTTGATGAAGTAGTAGCCTGGCTGATGGAAATCGGTTATCTGCCCAGTTTCTGTACAGCCTGCTATCGTCAGGGTCGTACTGGCGACCGTTTTATGAGTTTATGCAAAAGCGGTCAGATCCAAAACTGCTGTCATCCAAACGCACTGATGACACTCAAAGAATATTTGACCGACTATGCTAAGCCACATACTAAAGAGCTTGGCGAAAAGCTCATTCAAAATGAACTGGCCAATATCCCCAATCCCAAAGTACGTGAACTGGTTATACAGCATTTGACAGATATCGAAAACGGCGAACGTGATTTTCGCCTGTAAATATTATAAAAAAGCTACGCCTTAAAAGGCGTAGCTTTTTTATTTAGACCTTACATCCTTTTAAAACGGCTTTTCGGCTGCTTACAGACAGGACAGACATAATCATCCGCTTCTTTGGTAATGTCACCTTCATAGATATAACCGCATACCTCACAAATATAACGCAGCTGAGCCTGCTTTTCTGATTTCGGCACTTCAACCTGATAAGTCGGAGCATTTTTGGGAGCTTTTCCCTTGATAACATTATGATAATATTCATAAGTCATAGGCGGTTCATCAGTTCCACCCAAAGTCTTAGTTAAACGCGCCATAATCACGCAGTGAGTCTCGGCATCATGCATGGCAATAACATCACAAACCATATAGCCGCAGGCGTGCTCTTTCACTATCGGTAAACCATCCAACACACCGCAGGCAAAATTTTTACCGCAGAATTTATCCATTTTGCGCCCACAGGCAAATCCAAGCTCTGCAATAACATTACGTTCAACCGCTTCAGATAAAATCGAAATACTGAAACGCCCGCTCTTTTTTATGGCCTCATAAGTAAAATTATTTTTGTTCATACTCACAGCAATAACAGGATTATCGCTTGTAACCTGAATCACCGTATTTACTATACAGCCGGCAGGTCTTATCCCATCAAGAGTTCCAACAGCGTACATACCATATGTAAGTTTGTGTAAAACGGACAGATCCATTTTCTCTACCCTCTTTCATTTCTTTTATCCTCTTTAATTATACTAAACAGAAAATTAAAAGGATAGAGCAATAAACTATCTCAGAGAAGCAGTTTATTTACAAAACCACTGTTTAAACTTCATATAAAATCATCAGTTATCTTTTAAAATAAATTTCCACGAACAATTACAGGTCTCATCAGTTATTTCCGGATAACAGCTAAGCGCTTCGCACTCAAACCGGTCATCAATGGTCTTGGCAAAACCAGTATATTCAATAATACCGACTGCCTTGCAGGGATGAAATTCCATCCCCTTACGCTTTCTCGCATTCTGCACTCTGCAGTCTAACGTTCTGTAAATCAAAGTATTCCCATCGACAATTATCTCATCTTCATTGATATTGGCATATAATCTCAGCTGTAAAGCTCTTTTCAGCCCATCTATGCCAGGTCTGGATGACAACTTTAAAAACTCTTTGATTTTTTGTGCCTCAATTTTTGTAAAAGCCTCCCAAATATTACAGTCATGCTCCATGGCCTCTGCCATACCAAATTTACGTTCTACTGACTGAAACCAAACGCCATCCATAGCCAGCCAGTTTTTAGAATAGATTTCGATCAGCTGTATCAGTTCAGACCTTTCCATTTTTTCCAAAGTCTTATTGACCATCTCCAATCCTCCCTTGTAATTATTTACGGAACACCTCTTAGAAGTTATTCTGATTATAGCACATAAAATTTGCACATAATCAAATACCAGTCTCACGATTACTAAACAAAAAAGCATCGGCAGATGATGATCAACCTGCTGATGCTTTTTTTATAGGATATAACAAATTTTTATTTAGAATACACTGCTTCATATTCTGGCGTTCTGTCAAATACTTTTTTGGCGAAAGGGCACAGCGGAATGATTTTCCGGTTGTCAGCGACAGCAAAATCTACAACCTTCTGCACCAGAGCATTACCAATTGCATGTCCCTTCCATTTAGCATCTACATAGGTATGATCAATAATCAAAAGATGCTCTCCTGTTTTTACGAAGGAAATCTCTCCGATTTCTTCATTTTCATAAAATACCGCAAACCTGCTGGCATCTTCTTCCAGTCTATAGTCAAACATTGTTCTTCCTCCTCATATTCACGGCTCGATCTCATCAGAATTTTTCAGCTTATATTTCAAAGCTCCCGAAGGGCAGCCTTTAATCGCAGTTATAACTGACTCCTGCTCGGTAGCAACCGGTAGAACCCACGGTTTCCGCTTTAATTGAAATACCGTATGGTTTGCTTTCACACAATTACCGGAATGCTTACAAACATCTTTATTAAAATAAACGTCATAAGTTTCGCCTTCATATTTCTTATATCCTAAGTCAAGCAAGTCTTTCTCTTTCATTTTTATGCCCCTTTCAACAAACGCTAAAATACCATTAATATAGGTTTTTAGCTATTTTTAATATACCACTGATTCTATAAAGACGCACTTTTATTAAATTAAATTTTTAAAATTTTTATATCAAAAATTATCCTTTTGAACAATTTCTTTTCTGCCTCCAAAACAGCTTCTTTATAATAACTTTTATAAACAAAATCAATAAACAGCTGCGATTTTTTAATATTTATAAAATTTATAGTTATCCCTTTTATAAAAATATAGCAGCTTATATTATATCCCCCTTGTCTGTCAAAGATGAACGTGATATTCTAATAGTAGAAGATGCTGCCACTACTCGCTCTGCTTCTTTATTATACGATGAAGCCTTTTGCATCTTTGTTATTATAACGATAGATTTTCCACAGCAGCATTTATTTTCAAGAAGGAGCTGATGACATGGATACAATCTTTTTCGCATTCACAGTGTTATCTTTAGTTTTATTGGGTATCGGCCTGATAAAACCACACTGGGTATTACCTCTCAGCATACTTGAACCCAAAACAAGGCGTAAAGCAGCGATCATCTATTTCATTGCTTTTCTTATTTGCCTTGGCATTGCCTCTAAACTAAGCTATTCCTGATAGCTATTCAATTATCTTCCAAATACATTGAGTCTGCTTTGTATTAAAAATATCCACGCAAAAAAATAACACTCTAGTTTAAACTAGAGTGTTTCTTTTTTGTAATATGGTGCCGAAGGCCCGTACAATACTATACCGCAAAAATTTACGCTTACTTTTATTAGGCCGCGTCCTCTCACTGTTCGACAGCAACAGGCGCAGAAGAAACTTAATCCAGCAAATATCTGATTATATCCTGGCACTCTACCGGCAATAGCTGCCGTTGGGTTGTCAGGATTTTTTCTAACCTGCATCGAGCAGCACTAAGTAAATTATATGCACTTTCTTTTGTCACACGCAGATCAGCTGCTATTTCATATATCGAAGCTTCCTTGATATACCATAATTTCAGGATCCTCTCATCCCTGATTTTTAATCCTGCAGCTGGCAATAAAATTTCAAAGGCTCCTTTATGCAGGCCATCAAGTTTATTAACAAAATTACTGCGGCCCATGCCGTAATTATAACATAAAAACTTTAAATCAAATTCTATTTTCTACCCAATTTTCTAAAATTTTGACATTAGACTGCGCGGGGGGTTGGCGACCATCGTTGAGCCCCCCACCCCCAGGAAGGACCCGCCCCATAATAACAATGAGCCTATCTTCGCAACACACATACTGCTTGCAGCCCACCACGCTTGCCACAGTGCTTGTCAGCTTTAGTGTGCGACACTTTCTATTCATACAAATATAAAACAAAGCAGAGCCAATCTATATGTTAGGTCAGCCCTGCCAGTTTGAAATGATATGAAGTTTTACCGTTTATAATTCTTGGCCATCTTTTAGCACGAATGTTATCTTACATTCGCAACCCAAAGCCGCTGCTATTGCACGAAGCTCCTCTTCGCTATAATTATTGCGTTTCATTTTGTTTGATAAGTTTTGCCGGGTCTGCCCTGTTTGCTCCGCCAGCTCGCCGGCCGTCATATTATTACGCTTTAATAACACTTTGATTTTTTCTGTTGTGGTTAACATTTTTCCGCCCCCTTTTGTCGCCTTTGATTATACACTTTATAGTTTAATTAGTCAATTTTTATTTTGCATAATACACGATTATTTTAAATATTTTATTGACAAAATACACTTTAAAGTGTATAATATATATAGAAAGTGAGGTGAGAAAACAATGTGGATTTAGAAAAGCTAGAGAGAATCTCCCAAATAATCGCAAACCTTGCAATTATTGGCACCTTCGCCATAGCGGCGATTGAAACCTGGGAGAAAAGGAAAAAGCCCCGAAATCGTCGAACGCGTCGCAAGCCAAGACGATAACGGAGCCTCGGGGGGCGGTGCAACCGCTCCCACTCTCTAAATAAATATTACCACATTGAACAGCATGAAGTCAATATTGACAGTCTTAACGCTTTATCTCCTCGCCCAAGTCGGGCGGCAAGACTGGGACAGTCTAACATCAATAACCTACATCGTAGCCGTTATCAGCTGTGGAGTCTACTGGATAATAGAAAGGGCGTGCAACAAATGACAAAAACCTACTCTGAAACAATCAACGTAAAAAGAATAGTATTGCTTAAAGCTTTAAATTGCAGTTCTTCCGGTATGCCCAAATATCGAATTATTGCAGAGGTAGACGACGGCTCATTTATAGAATTAGAAACAGCTACAAATTCAATTATTGCTTATGAAGTGACTAACCGCAGGTACAAAGAAAATTTAGTAATTTCTTTCCATGTGACAAAATCAGGCAAATGTATTATTGACGAAATAAGCAATGAATTAAATTTAAGGAGCGCATAACCGATGAAATTCAAAATCGAAAAAGTTGCAAATATGATTTTTATAACGGCAGATCAAGACATAATCTTTAAAGCGTGGGACATTACAGAATTTACCGAAAGAAAATTACAGAACGCAATCAAAAAAATTAACGGCCATTATAATGGCAAAGCTGAATTTATAAGGACATTTTAAAAGGAGCGTGCAACAATGAAGGCAGACAGAAAAATTTTAGCAATTGCAATAAAACACTTTGACTCAATAAAAAAGCGTGGCGATTTGAAATCTCGGTGCAATGACAGCGAAGATTTTGTGGAGCTGGCAGTCTGGAATATTGAAGCCGCGCTGCTTGAAGCCTACGAAGCCGGAAGAAATAACCCCAATAAAAATGATTAAGCCGAAACGCCCTGCAAAGGGCGTCAGCCGTGGAACGGTCACCAGGCTCTGATGATGGCAGACCAGAAAGGAAGTTTTAGAATGAAACTTTATAACCGCTTTAATTTTGATAAAAAGATACTTTCAATGCTTGACAACTTAGATAATATACCACGTACCCAGACTGATCCATTGCCAGGCGTAGGCGGCAGATTATTTATTATAACCAAGACACAAAAAAATGCTATTTTGAACATCTGCAATATTATTGATGCATTGAAACCAGAAGAATATAACACCTATCCCGATAAAGAAAAATTCTTTTGGGCCTGTATATGTAATAACGCTGATAGAGTCCTTAATAACTGCGTAGTTTACGAAAGATAATCAAAAGGAGATGCAACCATGTATAATTTGACCGCTGAACAGGAAACACAAGTTTTTTATAAGGTTTTAAAAGATATCGTTATTAGAGATCTCAAAACCTACATTGCAGATTACGCCGATTACAAAACACAAAATCAATTATCACAGATTCTGCTGGAAGTGGATGAGCTTGCCAATGGTATTTTTAGTTATTACCAAGATAATGGAGATGATCTTGCCCACACCGACAAAATACAGATATTAGCAAAAAAATACTTTAACGTTTTAGATTAAATCCGCAAACAAAAAAGCCGTTATTCAAACGGCTTTTCTCTGCTTTGGTAGTTTATTTTATATTTTTTAGGATTCGATTTGATAATGTTATAGAAAGCAGCTCCTTCGCTTCCGTATTCTTCAGCCCTGCACCTCACTTCTTCCTGAAGCTCAATCAACCATGGAACTAAAGGCGGCTGCCATCGCAACAAACATTCAGCAATTCCCTGCAAGTCCTCTCCTTCAAACATATGCCCACATATAACGACAAACAAGATCTTTCCCCCTTTTTACCAGGCTCATTATACAACCTGATAAATTTATTCGCAAGTTGACAAAATCAAATTCGCGTGCAGATGCTCAAAACAAAAATCCCGTGCAACGTCAAAAGTGCGTGCAACGGGATTTTATATATTCATATTCAGATTTGCATGCAACCAAAACTGCGTGCAACTAACTATCAGGATATTTTTTCAACCAGCTTTGCAGTTACGATCCCAGCAGCAAAGCCCCAACCTTTATCCTGGATTTCGCGCCGGCGCTGCACCTTCTGCTGGTGTCTGATTTTCTCGCTCAATTTCTGCAAGGATCTGTTCTGCTCGCTGATGAGCAGCTTTGCTTCGTTCGAGTATTTCTCGGCAGCTTCTAATCGTTTCTGCATTCTGTCGTGCGATACCCTCAGCTCGTTCAGCGTCACGATCAGCTCCGGCGAGCTCTGCTCCAGCAGCTGTAAGTTCGTCTCGAACTCCGTCAAGCGCTGCCCCTGCTCGCTGATTATCGTCTTGAGCTCGTTGTACTGTGCCCTGGATATCGTTATCGTTTCCGGCGCTTCCACCGCCGAAACTTCCGCGGCCGAACAAGTAGACAAAAATGCCGAAAAATACCAATACAATAACGAAAATGCCAATATTGCGATCATTATTGCTTTGTTTTTCCTGTTCATTCAAGGTGCTCCTCCCTCCTTACGTACAGTTTTTTCCCAAAAGGTTCATAATGTTTTTCATATGCGCTAATTTTCTAAAATCTGTTCTTTAAAACAGCTCTTTAATATATCCGATCAATTTATCCACGCCGGCAATGGCCAAAATCCCAATGCAAATATAAAGAAATGTCCGGCCATGTTTCCCCAGCTTCTGGATCAGCGTGCGATCCAATTCTTTAATTTTTTCAATTTCATCGGAATACTCATCTAAAGCTGCATTTATTTTATCCTTCAGCTCTGCACGTTCTTCGTCGCGAAGTAATTTAACGTCAGCCTTCAGCTGACGAATTGCTGCTTTTAATGCCAATATATCCTGTTCCACTTTTTCTTTATTAGTCATTTTGATACACTCCTTTATTTTTTATTCAATCGGAATTCCCATAGTTTTAAACCAGCTGGCCAAACCTCGCAAAACATCACCGCCTGGTTGCATTTTTTCTTTTGTACCCGGATCATCGATATACCATAAGTCCCAACGCGTTTCTGGATCTCCGCTGTACGGTCCATAACCATCCAGCAGCGCAGCCTCGCAGTGGGTCATAATACAGTTTTTATCAATAGGTAGCACCAGCTCCCGGCTTAATACCGCAATAACCTCGGCCATTGCGGTTATCTGTTCCGGAGTAGGCGGATACGAGCCAAAATCAGCGTTATAGCCATTATTGGCAGTAGCGCCAAGACCACAACACAATGCAATGCCGATAGCTCCAGTATTTCGGTGCCAGGTATGCGTCCTGAGTTCCGTCAAGTCATCACACTCGATTTCGATGCGGCCGTCGCCCAAAATACAAATATGATAGTCAGCTCGTTCTATATGGTTTGTAATATGTTGGCCAGCAGTCCAATGCAGATAAATCATTTTGATTTTTCCCCTGGCAGCTCTGGCCAAAGCCAGCAAATTATTATAGGTCTTCTTATTCATGCTTATCCTTCCTTTCTTCTTCCCAAATGTCCGGTTCGCCGTTTTCATTTTTATCAACAAACGCCCGGCCGACAAATCCTGCTGCAGTAATAAGTCCGCCACAAACTACAGTCACCAAAAACAGCCGCATTTCCGGCGTGTCTGCAGACTGAGTACGATACCAGTTATAAAACCAGCCGGCATTATATGCAATCACCTCAAATATGACTATAATCGCAAATGTCCATACAACGACCATGCTGCCTTTTGTCGGTGCTCGGCCAAATGTTTTTTGAATAAATCCTCGTATTTTTTCCAGCATATTTTCACTCCTTTAGCGGCAGCTCACGACAACGATTGTACAATTCCGTTCCGGTACCATTACCGCCGAGCCGATGATAATTTTCGTACAGATGTTCCAGGTTTTTCAGCTCTTCTGTACTAATCCTTTTTTCGGCAATGTAATTCTGGCAGGCCTGGAATAAGCGATCATACAATATGGCCAACAGGGCCTTTTCATACAAGTTTTGCTTGATGACCATTGTCGCCACAGCTACCCATAGCTTATTACACAATCTGGCAACGATAAAAACCAATAACGAATATAACGCCGGCTGCCAATAACTGTTTATAAATTCCTGCATTTTATCCCCCTTGTTATAATGCTCCTATAAGGAGCTGATTTTTTATGATCTTAAAAAAACGAAAAACCAAAGGTCGAAGGCTGCCTAACGGACTTGGCAGCATCACAAAACGCTCAGACTGTAATCGGTCACGTCCATACCTGGTCCGCGTCAAAGTTAACGGGAAATTAAAATCAATAGGCGACGCCGCAACCTATGAGCAAGGCCTTGAAATGTTACTGCAGTATCGCGACGATCCGTCACTGTTTGTTGATACAGTTACCAGTTTCAGCGACGTTTATGTACTAATGAGAACCGAACGCTTCCGGAAGCTGGCCAAAACCACGCAAATCAATTATGAATCAGCGTACAAGCATTGCAAACGTCTCTACAACAGGAAATTTGCTGAGCTAAAGGCAGCCGATCTGCAGGCCGTGATTTCTGATGTCCGGAATGCCGGTGCCGGATATGCGATGCAGAAGAAAGTAAGACAGATTCTACATCATATGTACAGCTATGCACTAAAATACGATATCATCACGCTGGCTGGCGACTATAGTCGATATATAGACATCGACCAACGCAAACCAAAGTACCCCAAAAAGCCATTCAACACACGACAGATCAACCGTGTAAAAAAACTCGGCGATAAATGGGCCATGACAGTATTAATGATGATCTACTCCGGAGTTCGCACCGGTGAAATGTTATCGATCGCAAAAAACGATGTAAAACTGCGCCAACGTTATTTCATCGTCCGTGAGAGCAAAACAGCTGCTGGCCGAAATCGTGCTGTACCTATCAGCAAGAAAACACTCCCCTATTTTGAATTTTGGATGCAGCAGCCAGGTAAATATATCATTACAGACGATTATGGTAATCAACTCTCATATCACCAATACCGAGCGCGCTTTGATGCTGTAATGACAGCCAGTCGCTGCAAGCATACACCGCATGAATGCCGCCATACCTGTGCTACCATGCTCGACAATGCCGGTGCCAACGATACGGCGATCAAACGTATACTCGGACACGCCTCGCAAGGCGTTACAAAAGGCGTCTACACCCATAAAGCCATCCACGAATTAAAAAAAGCAATCGACCTGATTTAAGGCTAAAACTGGTACACTTTCGGAACATAATCTACTATGTATTAATACCATGCAGCCACAGCAGTTATGCATTACAGCCGGTACACTATCAGTACACTTTGCAACAGGTCCTAATGATAATATCAAAACCCGCTCCCAGCAACGTTTACTCTTGTTTTTCTGTGCTTTCAGTTACTGATTTATCTTTGATTTCCGTTTCAGTTACCGGCTCAGACCTAATGCAGTTCACATTAGTACACAAGCCATTTTCAGCCATTTTATGACCACATAAGAAACAACGTTTTTTAATCATTCTATTGCACCTCTTTTCGTTGTATATTCTTCTACTAGAGCAGCCTTTTCTTCCATCAGTTCTGCCTTTAAGGCTTCGTTATTCTCTGCTACAGCCAAGATTATCTGATTATTGATTTCGTCAAACTGAGCCTCATATTCTGCGTCTAAGACCGCAAGTTTCTCTGCCGCTGTAGGTACATATGGCGGCTGCTCAATGTATTCGCCGGTAGTCATATTCCTTATGTACATCTTACCGTCCGGAGAGTTGCTGGACAGCAGCAGATATTCAGCATATGTCACCTCAATGTAATCTGCAGGGTTAAACGGAATATAGGTACCATCTTCAGCAATGTAATCAGCCAATATTTCTTCTGTATAGCCAGTAGTAACTTCAACCTGTTCATATTGGCCAGTTGGAATACGCTGTTCTGGTACCAATATAGTCCCCTGCTCTGGATCATCCTCATAATGTGCCGGTATAACTCGAAGGATCTCTTCACCGTTTCGGAGCTCAATAATTGGCTGTGGCGGTATGATATATAAATTGGCATCCTCAATACGAGTATCGGCACGTGTGCCGTCTTCGGCAAATTTTATAAAAATACGTGCATCTTTTGCATTTTTTGGCATTTTTTCACAACCTTTCTATTTTATTTACAGTGGGGATATTCAACTGGTGGCTCAGGCGCTTGGGCTTTAAAATTCAATGGTGTTTATACGGCAGTAGTTGTTGGCGCCCCTGGCTTTCCGGCAAGAGAGTTTTGTGGTTTTACTTTCGATTACACCCTTACTGGATGGAGTTTTACGGCTGGATATAATAGCCCCGTTTCATACATCAGGCCCACCACTACTGCAATTTCACTTGGCTATTGAACAGTGGGGATATGGTAATTCTGAATCAACACAAACATTTCCAATTAAATTTACTAACTCTGTAATTGGTATTTACGGAAGTAAGAGGGCTATAAATTACGAATATACTTTTGCAGCAACGAGTATTACAAATACAAATTTTTTCATGTCTACACGTAACTCAGAGGGTAGCAGTAGGGTTATAGCTTGTAACTGGCTGGCTATCGGCCAATAGCAAACCAAATGAAACTACCAAACCATGGATTACCGCCATAATTTTGTTTGTATACGTTTTATTAGTATCGGTGTTTCTTAGTCCGCAAAATAGGGCAAAACAAGCAGAATTAAAATTCACAGGAAATGCGTACCAACCGCTTTCTCCCTCGCTTCCGTCGTTGCCAGCGCTATTAATTCCCCACTGTAGAATTAAGCCGATGTCCCATTTACAATAACCATTTTGTGCCAGACTGTATGAAACTATTTTTCCCTGTGAACTCAACGCAGACAATGCAGTCATAACAAACTTCGTTGTAGCAATCTGATCTGTATTGGTGCCAGCATCTGCTGTTGGAGCCGTTGGTATGCCTGTGAAAGCCGGGCTTAATAATGCTGCTTTTGCCGCCAGCTGCGTAGCTGTCGCATAATATGCCGGTAACTGTCCGCCTAATTTTTCTGCATTATTAGCTAAAGCAGCAGTACCACCATCGGCTGGCAAGGTCTCCGGTGCCCAAAGCACAATCTTCAATACCGCACTCCCACTTTCAACAGTGCTACCAACTATTGATGGCCATATAGGTTCATCGGCTCCGAGTGTCCCCGCCTGAGTAACCTTTGCTATGACCCCATTCGGCAGCGATGGCGACCAAATCAATTGTCCGACTACCACAGGCTTCTGCTCCTGCCACAGCATTTCAACGAAGCACCGTAGAATATCGTTGTTGTTTTGCAAAAAATCCATCATTGCAGCCTGTGTAGTTGCACCTTCTTGTGCAACACCATTTACCTTGTTATAAACCTTAAGGGCATCACCCATAATTTTAAACTTCGGAATTTTTAAGGCTGATTCAGCCATCATAAAACCTCCTTCACAAATCCCTGCCAGGTCACATCAACAATTCCTGCGACAGGGTTATTATTTATATCCAACAGCTTGATCCTACAAGGATTACGACTGATAACCGCCGCCCTCGCAATAGTTACGCTGCCGGAATAATCTTGCACAGCATCAATCCTGACTGCTGTTGTATAGTAGTGTGGTGTTTGAATTTCAAGAGAAATACCTTCGATCGGCACTTCTAAATTTTCAAAATGTTCTTCCCTATCCGGTACATCCACGATCATGACTAACGAACGCAATACAGATTCTTCAGTTGTATTCGACGGAGCAAGCACGCGGATCTGAATTACATCACCAGCTTTGACCTGAACCTTACAAGTGTACGGCTTAAATAGTACGGTTTCATCCGGCCAAAAAGCCCAATCTTCCTCATCCCAAAACGGAGCATCCGGAGAATCCCAAAAATTATTTTTGCCGGTAATCCTGTATTCAATTGCTGCTGGACCGCTGATATCATAACGTAGCCAAAATTGTCCGGAACCCGGCACAACGAGCTGTGCATTAAGATAAAAGGCATTATACTGCTCACGCCAGAAAGCCCAATCAGGTTGTACCCAAAACTCGCATTCAGGATAGCCCCAGAAGTAAGACGATTGTGGAGCATGGATATATCCATCATCCAAAATAACGCCATTAGTAACAACTTTGCTCCATTGATCAGATGCAAAGTCCTCTTTGTAAAGCACGTTATCTTCAAGCGGATCTCCCAGATTCAAAACACAGTAAGACATACCCTGGCTTTCCTGCCCGGCGTTATCTACAGCTTTTATCATCACTGTATGTACGCCTTGGCGCAGCGCTTGCGTTTCAAAAGGCTGCAGAGTAATAAAACCACTATGCAATTCGTAGGCAGCATTCCAGTTTAAGCTATTACCCTGAATATACTTGATCTTAAAGCCAGCAATATCATTCGGGTTCGGATACTCAAACGTCCACCAAAAACGACGGGTGCCGCTCGAAAGTTCTTCGTGATCTAAAGTCGTGACATCCGGCGGCAACTCATCGATGCCTGCGGCCACCGGGCCAACGATAGTACCGGTAGACTGCCGGAGTTTAAGGACAGTAATAACCTTGACCATATACTCGGTAAATGGTTGCGTGTCGAGTTCGCACTCCATACCATATACCGACGCCGCAACCTTCCATGTACTGCCGTAATTATCAGAAAGTAAGACAGTAAAATAATCTGCCTTAGCTCCGTCCGGGAGTTGCCATGAAACAAACATCCTGCAGCATAACGTTCCCTGTTTATTTTTATAAGCAACCTGCCGAGCCTGAAGGTCGATAACGTTTTGAGCATCGTTATCTGTATCCAGTGAATAGTCCGGCATCGGGATCTCGTAATTCTCGTCGAAGATGGCTGCATTATATTCGAGCGCTGTAATCTGGCGCTTATACTCTCCATTACGTGAAATGCTTGTCACGATAAAAGGCTTGCACGTACGTTCTACCGGCCCAAGAGCAAAAATATCATGCACCTGCGGTGGATCAGCTGCATCAAAACCAGTTTCCACAGTGACAGAAACCATACGCCCAACAACATCAATACTGCTTACTTTCCTGCTGTGCAGATTGTCATTGATACTGCGATACTGGAATTGATAATCCAACGTCATATCAACGGTATCCGGATCAATAGCCAAAGTCACAACATAAAGGCCGTTATTTTGATAAATGCGGCCACTGTGGCTCCACTGCGGCACATCATGAGCAACAAGTATCTGATCGCCAACCATACAGCCAATAGCATCAATCTCAGCCGAAAATTCAACACTCTGCAGCAGCAGCTCATTGCACTTCAACTGATATTTTGCTTCACGGTACGCCTGATCCCAGCTGGTAATTCCATTGATCTGTATCTGCGTAGTTTTAGGGATTATACCTGGCTCGTCATAATTGTCGCCGTAGCAGGTCATAGTATCACGTTCATAATCCTTAGCCGCATTATTGAAAGTCAGTTCGATAGCATTAGCGCGATCCTTCGTTCCGAGCCAGGTTTGTTTAAAAGTACCGGTAACTATATTACCCATCGTAAACATCTGCACCGGCTGCGAAACATGATCCCAAATACAACCAAACCTGGTACCGAATTGCACAATTTTTCCACGACCAACAGGAGCAATGTCTGTATTTACCTGCTGCCAAAATTCGCCGACAGTCGCCATCTCAATGTTGATTTTTAAATTCATCTTATCGCAATGCTCTGCCCATTCCTCGAAACGGTCATACATCATCAGCTCTGCAGGTACACCACGAACGTCTATAACGTTTTGACCAGTACGAGGATCTTCTAATAACCTGGCACCGTGGCAATAGTCATAAGCAGCCCAGGCCGGATTATTAGCTTCTTTTTCCTGGTACCCAACAGACGGATTATAGACCAGGACTGTCGCGCGTTCTTTGATAAACGTCAAATTCGGCGCACTTCCAGAAAGTTGATTTGTGGCCAGTGCCTTAAGACCGATAAGCGCCTTGTTTGGATAAATAAAATCGTCATAAATAACGCTTGATACTGTAGTCCACCAGCACTTCACACCATCCCTGGTACTATTGGTAGCCGCGCTGCGTCCGATCACCGTTACACGAACTTCATATTCGCCAGCTGGGATATTATCGATACGAAAACTACGCCTAACCGCAGTGCTTTGTGCAGCGCTGACACGGCCATTCTTGGTTACTTCGGCAGTTGTGCTGTAACCATCACCTTTAGCCTGCATTGTTTGTTTATCAAACCTAAATGGTCCGACATTGATGCTTCCTGTTTCACCCGGTGAAAATGATCCGGAATACCAACCGAAAGTACCAGCAAAAATCCAAACGTCTTTAGAACTTGGCTTCCCGACACGAATTCGCCAATAAATTTGTTTAATAGTATCCCCATCGCTGTCTGTAGTTTCTGATTTCACCCGCTGCACTCTGATTTTCCAATTTCCAAGCTCCGCAGAACCATCAATCAACTCAGCATTAACTGGGTTAGGTTTTACTATGGTATAGCTAGTGACCAACGGCTTCCATTCACCACTACCGCGAAGCGCATAATCAGCATTGATATCTACCCAAGCGGTACTGAGATTGCCATCGTCATTGGCGTGATACAAGCCTTGGCTAAATTCGACATCAATTATGATGCCCTCGGTAGTATTGCCCGGAATAACATCTGTACGGTATTCATTGTTCAGAATTTCGTACCCAAGCGCACGCGGTGTGATAACATCGTTGAAATTATTTATTATTTCCTGATTGTTGGTACCTGGCCGAATATCAACAGTGACATCCTTATAATTTTCAATTGGATTATCATTGAGACTGACATTGCTGATCGTCAGCGGTCCTTCACCGGCACAAACCATCCAATTCAATACCTGATCGTTATTATTATTGGTTATGAACTTAGCAATACTCTGTCCACCAGATTTTACCTTGCCGTAGGTTATAGCAACAGCATTGCCTTGACCGTCCATGGTCGTAATACCATTCCAGCTGTACGTTGGATCCTCTGTGGAATTGTTAAATTTACCAAGTGATACTTTAGGCATTAGATATTTAGAAATCAATGTTCCACCAACGAGCATTATTCCCATTGCAGCTGCGTAACCCCAAGCCGTATTCACGGCAGTAGCAGCTGCACCCCATGCACCCCACGCACCACCAGCCGCAGCGCCACCAACACCCATTGAAACAACTGTCAACGCAACCATGGCTACAATACCAAAAATGCTTTTGCCGCCCTTACCGACGACCGGATGAACGGTTATAAAAGCTCCGTCCATAACCAGCCATTGATCTGGATGCTCGACGATCGTACCGTCAACCTGAATGTGCAGTTCCTGATCCGGCAGCAGGGTGCGATATTCGGCGATATAGCTTTCAAGCACCTCACCGCTACATTCAACTTGCTTTATTGACCTGTCTTTATCCGGTTCAAACGGATTTTTTACAAAAACAATAGTAATCAAGGGCGATCACCCCACAAATTCATAGAATCCCTCAATCTGCTTCTGCCATGCGATAGACGTAATACTATCAACGCAGCAGCCGATTTTTTCACGTGTATGGATAAAGCGGCCGTTACCGATATAAACCCCAGTATGATTTACTACTCCTGGCGGCGAATTAAATCGCAGAGCAACCAGGCATGGTACCGGCAAAGTTTCTCCTTCTGCAATCCGGCGCCATTTCGTAGTAGCAACTTCGCGCCTCAGTATCGCATTGATCCTGGCTTTATCTGAACAGTCCGAATAATACTCACCGATTTCTTTTCCACAACGGCGATAAATCTCAACAACCAAACCATAACAGTCAAGGCCAGACTTAACATCGCGACCTAAGTTTTTAAAAGGTACGCCTATCAGGTCGGCGTATTGAATTTCTTTAGACATATAAGCCTCCTTGATCTATACCCGGGAACCCGCCAAAGCGTTTACTGTTCCCGCGGGCCCGGCAATCTGCCAATGTATGATTACAGCCCTCAAGGTCAGACGTGCAGGCGCACTCTGGTCCTTTGTACCGAAAAGCACAATTATTTTTCTTGTAGGTATCCCACGGCCGCCGGGCCTGCGAAGGGTAGCTGTTGCCGAGTGAAAACGTTACCCACTGTTCAGATGCCGTAGCATCGGTTACGGAATAAACTTCCTGCAGCTCTGGTACCGGATTATCCAAAGCTGTCGACAATACGACATATAATGTTACCTTGGCATTTACACCACCACCGCCATGATTTAGCCAATACTCCATATCACGTGTTGTATTATCTACCTTCAGCTCAACGCTTGGTATAGATCCTGACCCGTCCTCTTTGACTGTACCAATCTGAAACGGGAATGCCTGATATAACTGATCGCACCAGTAAATATCCTCAGTATTTGCAACAACGTGAATATTATCTTCAGCTTCCAATCCCGGCAATTCTATCTTCAGCAAAATCAAAAAAGCGGTCCCACTGCATAATTCGTTCTTGGCAAGCTTGGCCAATGTTGATAATTTAATCGCCATGGCCTACACCTCATTCAGTGTTATAGACACCGTATAATAATGCAGCATCTTTGCTTTGATCTTCGGTGCCGATCCAAAACGTACAGCGTACAGTTTGCCTGATACCGGATCAGTCCAGTCAAAAGCTTCGGCACCAGCTTTTACAGTATTGCAGTAAAAGTCTACAAGCAGCTCTTTTTCCGTGTCCGGCAGCGAATTCCACTCGACAGTAAAAATCTTGCGAATACGTGTAAATTTAGGACGTGTCTGCTGGGATCCATCTTCATATTCTGACCGCAACGTTGGATCGGCCAGTTGTTCGTCCAGCGGATAATCAGGATTTCTAATTCCAGCTGGGAAAATATATTTTGATGCCATATTATCCCCCCTAATAAGTTGTGACAGCTGAACGCATCACATCACGGAATCCGCCTTCATTATTTTGTAACGCCTTCAGTACGATTCCAAGCACAAGGCGTTCTCCGTCAAAAGTTGCACTACCCTTGGCAGCTTGTACTGGTTGCCCACTTTCATTAGTGATGTTCACTTCGATATTTTGAATACCAGCATTACCGCCATTTAAAGCAGCTCTGGTTTGCTCCGCGGTATAAACACGTCCTGGCGTATTTAAGTCAAGAAGCTCTGGACCGTTTTCGCCAACAAGATACATTCCCCCAGGTGCATAGCCACCAGAAGCAAGTCCGCCCATAAAAGAGCTACCAGAATATTTTGTTCCACCAATACTAAATTTGGACGAATGGGAGAGAATACCGCCAAGATCAACATTGCCGCCACCCATACCGAACATGCTTGTAACCATGTTCATGACCAGGCCCTGCATGATAACTTTCATCATCGTATTCATAATACTGTTGGCCAAGTCTTTAAAAAGCTGGTCAGACATTTCAGAAAGCGATTTCTGTTCAGTCAACATATTCTGGCCAAAGTTGGTAAAAGTTCCCAAAACGTCATCTAACCCTTGCCGCATTGTACCCAATTGGTCATATTGCAGGTTTTTGATCTCATCCATTGCCGTACGCCAAGAAGCTGTTAAATCTGCCGATTGAGCATCCTGAAGCTCTTTTGTTGCGGCAGCATACTCCTGTTTAAGACGCAACTTTTCTTTTTCAGTAAGTTCAGTATCTTCAAGTTGCTTCTGCAGGCTGTTTCGATATTCTTCAAGTTCAGAAATACGCAAATCATTAATTTGGCTGATATGCATAGAATGGGTATCTTCCAGTGTCTGGTAATAATCCATGTCCATACCATGTTTTTCTGACAGATAATCCCGATAATTCTGAGCAGACTGCAAATCTTTGTACTTTTCAATCTGACCTTCTACTTTAGCTATTTCAGCAGGATCCACACCGGCAAGCTGAGCCTTGCTGATTGTAGAATTCATTTTTTCTATTTCTTCAGCAAGCGAAGCATTTGCAACATCAAAAGATGTTCCAGTCTGTTCAATAATCTTGCGGTTTACTTCCTGTGACAGTTCAGCGATTTTCCCTTGATATTTAGTCAGTTCTTTCAGTGCTTTTTCGGCATCACGTTCAGCCTGAGACTTCCCAGTTTTACCCTTCTTGGCTTTGTCCGAAGTACCACCAAAGTCTCTGAGCGTTAATTGTTTTGTATCGATTTCTTCCTGCTTTTTCAAGGCTTCCTGTTCAATCAGAAATTTTCTGTTAGCTTCTTTACGTTTAGCTATTTCTTTGTCTAAAGGATTACTGGTATACCTTTCCTTGAAATCGTTTACTGACAAACCATTTGCTGCACCATAAATCCCTACGGCAGCAGCACCAACACCCAAACCTATACCAATTGCGCCTGCGCCAACAACACCAGCCGTAGTTAGCAAACCAGCACCAACACCAGCTATTTTTACTGCGTTATAAGCATCAACCAATTTTCCTAATTGACTAATCAATGTTCCGATTGCACTTATAGCAATACCTGCCTGAAAAGCTGTAGTTCCAAGACTTTGGGCCATAGTATCGCTTTCATCTGAAACCATAGAAATAGTTCCGCCTAAGACAGCGAGTGTACTGCCCAAACTAATCGCCTTGTTGTACAGACTTACATAACGTTCTGCCTGAGTCTTTGCCGCCCTGGCCGCAAGCAAGTGTTCCTTTTGTGCGTTCATTGTTGCTGTAGCTAACTCAGCTTCTCCCTTTGCAGCTTGTTTTGCAGCTTGTAACTGAAGTTTTCCAGCTTGTGTAGCAGTCAAACCAAGCTCTTGGTAGTTATGCTGTAAATTACTAAGCCTGTACGCCACATCGTTATGACCCTTAGCTATCAGTTTATTCACAGCACTTTCAACGATCTCTCGTTCTTTTGCCGCTGCAGCTGCTCTATTGTGAGCCTGCTGCATTGCATTTGCAGCCTGATTTGCCATCTGCATTTCTACTTGATACCGTTCCATGATGGTTGCCTGTCCAGATCGGTATAAACCTAATGTTCTTTGAACGGCTCCACCTAGCAAACTTTGGGCTTGATAGGCTCCGTTAGTATTTGCCATCACCTGGTATATATCAGTTGCAATTGTTCCAAACTTCCAAAGAGCAATGCCCCCAGCAATTAAAGGTATATTGTCAGCAACAAAGGCAAGCCCTGTTCCTAATTTTTTGACTGCCGGTACAGCAACGTTACCAGCAACTTCTCCAACTTCTCCTATCCCTTTCGCAGCATTTACAACATGCTTACTAAAGTCAGCCATACTACTCACAGCATTTGGATTGAGCTCAAAACTCTGCTGATCCAAAAATAGATTTGCGACCTTCGCCAAAGTTTCTTTATAGTAGTTATAAATTTCTTCTGTTCCTGTCGCAGCGCTGCGCGTATAACCTTCACTTATCTGATCCATTAAGCCAGCCATAGTCTTTGGTGTTTCACGAGCCGCCGTTTTGAAACCTTCCATGCGTTTCATCAGAAACTCAAAAAGCCCCTCACTGCTGGCTTTAGCAGCGGCAATATCAGCATCAGTCAACCCCAAAGCTACGGCCAACGTACTTGATTGCGGACGAATACCACCCTGCACCAAATCCCGAAGTTCCTGCACAATCTGGTTTCGTGGCAAACCTAAAGATTTAACTGCATTTACACCAACTGTTGTAAACTCCTTCAACTGGTCAATATCCATACCAGCAGCAAGCCCTGGTCCCAGCAAAGCTCTAAATGCTTCAACTAGATCTTCACTTGTTGCTGCAGTTCGCAACGCCGCATCATTCAAGTCGCGAAGAATCTCCTGAGAAATACTCATTGCCTGGTTCCATTCCAGCTGCTTGCCGTTAAGTTCAGTCATCGACTGTAAAATACCAGCAATACCCAAGCTATTTGTTTCCATTCCTTTAGCGAATTCAAAAGGACGTTTAATGAGTTCTGCACTCATATCAGCCAAGCCGTACAAACCGGTTAGGGCAGTTACCAATCCCGCCGCCTGTCCAGCTGCAGATGCAAATGCCGGCCCCAATGCACGGCTCGAACTATCAATTCCATCAATAGATCTTTTGGCCCTATTGAGTCCGGGGCTCATAGCATCAACTAATGATATTTTTACTTTGGTTTCAGCTAACATCTTATTCGGCCCCTTTCTCCAGTGCAGCTTCGATTACTACTTTTTCAATTATCTGTAGCTTAGACAGAAGTAACCCCGACATCTCAATTCCATAAGTCTTGGTCAAAAAATCGACCTCTAACCAATCAAGTCCAATAGGATATATTCCTGCCATCGTTGATGCATACTTAATACAACGCTGTACAACACTCCATACATCCAAAACCTGCCTATTGCCAGGCAAAATATTTGGTGGAGCATACTGACATTCGTCACAGGGCAATTTTATTTTTCTGTATTCGTAGATTCTTCGGCAATCGCTGCAGTATTCTCCACGCTCCCGTTGCCAAGCGAGGATAGCTTTAAGTTTTTTATTTCATCCAAACGAATCTCTCCACTTAACCCAAGCGTTCTGTAAGCTACAGCAATTACCTCGCCGTACGTAAAGTCATCAATATTAACATCCGGATAAATATTTTTAAATATCCATTCCGCAACGATAGCATCACTTTCAGATCCTTCTAGGTCCTTCGTCAGCGGTGTAGTCTCTTTCTCAAATCGACGATGTTCCGACCATTTCATGCCTCGAACCTCTAACAATGTTTTTTTAGCCATTTTTCAACATCTCCTTATTCATAACTTGCTACTTTGTTTTGCATTGTAACCACGATAGCAGCATTCTCATCACTATCCTGATAATATGCACTGTATTGCAGTTCCTGCTTGATACCAGACGGACCATCGACCGCCGGAGAATTTCTGCTAAATTTAATCTCAGGAAGCAGCAAAGACATTTTCAGTTCTCCTACTTCGAGTGTCAGCTCCGCGCTGGTTTCCGTATTATTCTCGGCTAATTCAAGATAAGTATTATCGTTAAAGAAAGCCGTCATACTACCAGAAATATTGATAAGTCCCTCATTGACAGCTGTACGGTATCCTTTGCCGCCGAGCGCATAAGTATCGCCGTCCAAACCAAAATCAATATCCATTGCGAACGCTGTAACTGTAGCGGTTTTATTTCCACCGAGAATCAGATTAGCCATAAAATTATTAAGCCTGTTCATGACCGGTTCACTCGGGCTGGCACATATCGTTGCTGTGCTGATTTTTTCATCGCAGCCCATGATTGAGATAGTTGCAGTCAGCTCTCCATCGCCGCCTGCGGATATAGATATTTTTGATACCTTGCAGCCATTATATTTTGCGTAGGAATTGATTTTTGAAAAACCCTTTTCCAAAACTAATGACGGCTGGTCATCAGCTGGTTTAAATACATGCTTGAAAAATCCGTCCTTACCTTCTACCGCGGTAGTAACCGGTGCGCCCATGGCAGCCTTCCACCAATACCCAAATGCTGTAGCGTCCATTGGTACCGCTAAGTCACCGCTTACATCAATATTGCCCATAATAGGCTCCACTGGATCACGACGGCCACGAATAGTAGCAGGATCAGTTTTATTTTGACTCGCCGCTAAACCGCAGGTATTGAATGGCATTTGTACTGCCTTAGTTGCAAGATCTGCTGGATCCTTGCCAAATTCAGTTTCAAAACCCATTTTCAATGTCGTATATACACCAATAGCCTGGCGTGCATGCAGCTGTAAATTCAGTTTCAACAATGTCATAACCCCCTTTAAAACTCTTCTTCATAAGATGTGCTGAGCGTCTGCTCCATCGTCCACTCACATTCGATATCAGTAACCCAGTGAGTACCTGCAGAATCCAACGCACCCAACTGAATCACTTTAATACTTGCTACTGGCCGCATACCGTCTTTATAAGCGTCCAGTTCCTTCTGTATAAGAATGGCAAAGTCCGCCACCTCTTTGCTCCCAGCAAAGACCTTTACCCCAGCCTCTGTTTCAAACGGCTCCTGGTCATCGACAGAGATCCCAACACTGAGATTGCAGTGATAACTACACTCCAATTTTCCAATACCTTCTTCTTTCCAAAGCGCATAAAAGAAAATATACGGCGCATCTGCCTTTGTAGGTGAAAACTCTTCTGTCGCGTCACCAACAGCAATCAGCGGTTTTTTTTGATAACGTTCTTGGCAAAATGCCTGTAACTTCTCTGATTTACCTAAATGATTCGCCAGAACAACTGCGAGATCAGTTAAATTTTTTTGTAGCTTGCCCATCTATTAACCCCCAAAAACTTGATACTTGCGGCCCTTACCAGATGTTTTTCTAAAACTACCGCCGTTATCTAAAAATTCCTGAGCCTTAGCTGTCACATATGCTGGCAACTTCGGTTCCAGCTTATTCATGATCGGTTCAAAAAACGGTCTCGCTGGTACCTTTAAGTGAGTAGTATCACCGCGTAACGGATGCCCAGCTTTACCCCACCGCTTTCTAACCCAAGCCGTTACCGGGTAAGTAGCACCCTCTTCCTGAATACGCCCATACTTAGCAGATGCCGCTGACGTCCAGCCGACCTTCACAAGCCCGCCTGATACATACTGATATCCGATTGCATTTATTAACCGCCCATACCATCTTTGCGGTGCTCCTGGGCGAAGATCATTACGAACTCGCCAGGGAATACGTTTTGCCCAACTGGATTTAAAGTCCCCGCCACCTTTGCGCAGTTCGCTTTTGATCTCACGCTGTACAAAATAACCCATACTTTTACTGCAACCACGTACAAAATCAGGAGAATTTCGGATAAGCGACTGTAAATACTTAGATATACCGTTCTGGATGCTTATCTCAATCATCATCGCAAACCACTCCTTTCGGCTTTTGATGCCGATAGTGTAGTATTTCCAGCAAGACTGTCCTTAAGATACACAGCATTTACATTCCAACGTTGCCCGTTGTATATAATTGAGTCGCCTGGTTTAGGATTCGGAACATCGGCATCGCTAACAGTGAAATTGGCTTTATCGCTAACCTTAACGGCGCGATCCAACTCTTTGAAATACACTTCACTTCTATTGAATTCTTCGCCAATTTCCACAATGGCCGGAATCTCGGTATCGTTATAAACGATTTTTTCTGCCAAAGGGCCCATAAAAAATGCCCTTTGCATAATCGCTTTAATCGCATTGTTCGCCATAAAAACCCCCTTTTTCGCTCGTTTTAGGGTGTAAAAAAATAGGGGTAGGCAAAATCCACCCCTATTCAGTTTTTAAGTTTCTGCTATTCAGTACCTTCAGATGCTGCAGCTGCAGCTGCTACGTCAGCACCAGCGTTAATTTTCACATCAACAGTTGCGCCAGCTGTGGCCGGAGCTGGCGACCAAGCAATACCCAGATAAGTATTACTACCTTGTGTAGCAGTAACCGTTCCGTCATCTTTCAGATAGACGCGCGCCCCCTGGTCAATAGCAGCGGCGTCAGTCTCGAACGAAAATACACCGCCTACCGTCAGCGCAATCAGCTGTCCAGTAATGCCAGCAGCTTCGGCTACGCCACAAATACTTCCGACCACAATAACGTCGCCCTCTGCCACGTCTGCCGTACATTTATAATCCAGCTTATCGCCCTTACGGCGGAAAAAAGCTTTTTCTTTTGCCATGATTTAATCCCCCTTATTTCCCTGTATTTTTTACAAAACCGCGGTAATCCAAAGCAGCGATACCGAAATCAAGGTACATCCGGAAAGAACGCGCCAAGGTATCAAACGAATCCTTAGATTCAAGAATCGGAGTTTTATTGCCATTCAGATAACTGATTTCAATACCTTCTACCTGATTTTTCGCAGCAGCAATATACCAAGCATTTGCATTGATATCATCCAAGGCAGTATCTACAACGATATCCAAGGAATTGCGGAATACGTTAGCCACGCCGGAATGAGCACCGGCAGGATCAGCCAAAGATCTTAACAGCTGTTCCGCTGTCGTTTCGTAAGTGGACGGAATGATCAGATATTTAGCGTTCAGATTCAGGCTATATTTCTTGCTGAAATCTTTTTGCTTTCGGAGCAACTGTCGTGCTGCGGATAAAGTTTCCGTACTTGGCACACCTGCTTTAGCAGCCAAATTACCATTGGCAGAACTGTAAGTAATGCCTGCGAGAGCAGTGTACGCCAAACGGTTGATCTTGCGTTTAAAAGCTGCAGCAAACCGATACGGGAATTTTGCCAAAATATCCAGGTCGTCATTGATAAACAACTGGCGGGTGTAGTTCCAGGCGATACCGTCGGTACCCAGCTGGACGGCAGTCTTTTCCTTATCAAGTTTCGCATGAGTGAATTCCCCATTTTCCGGAATCAGTTCCGGCTCCTGAGCCCCACCCAGTTTATAACGATAAGCAGTTTTAAAATCACTCAAGGTACCTTCAACAGTCCATGCTTCAAAAGTAGTATCCACTTCTGCGTAACCCTGACTCATGGAAAGCTTTACAGTAGCATTCAGCAGATCAGAATATGTACTGCTGGACATCGCCCGGACAAAAAGCTCGTCAGCGTTAAGCTGCAAAACGTCTTTTTCACCAGCGCGCATCAGGATGTCGCGGGCAATATCGCGCTGGCTCATGCCTCGCATTTTCTCGGCACCGTCTGCCGGCTTAGCAATAGCAATCCCGGCACGCAAAGCCAATCCATCACGATATGCTGCACGCAGCTTATCTTCTTCGGCAGCCCCCATCTCAGGCTTAACAGATACTCTGGCAGAATTACGCGTACTAAGCACTTCAAGCAGCTCACGGTTAACTGTCTCAACGTTTGTCCCATCATTGATCCATTTGCTGCGCTGCTCGCTTTCGATATCGAACTTATCACACAATGCGTTGATATCTGTACAGCGTTGGCGTTCCTTTCTTTGAGCAGCCGCACGGATCTCATCTTCATTCACAGGCGATGCTGCAGATGCAACTCCGGTCGGATTTACATCTCTTTTTTCTTCAGTTGGTTTACCTTTTTCATCAGCAGACATTTTTTCTCCCCCTTTTAATTCTCCGGAGCTGCGCTCCGGCACAATATTATTTTCAAAATCGTCGGGAAACGGCAGTGACCGTCCCACGCCAACGGAAGCGTCAGCTGGTACCGTCACTATACTGGCTTCGAACACTTCCCACCGTGTTGCAATCCAAGCCGGACCTTCGATTCCGTCCTCAGACTTATGTCCTTTTTCGATAAGAGTCCATTCATTTACGCGATACCCCACGGACACTCCGCGAATAAAGCCGTCCTTGACGAGCCCCATGATTTTTTCTGCTTCTTCAGTCTGGGCAAACTGGATCTCAGCGTAAGCTCGACCGCTTTCTGTCCAGATACGGGTAGGTTTACCGACAACTGCGTCCCGCTTATGATTAAACAGGATCGGCATCACCCCGGCAGCAAAACGTTCAGTATTCATGGCCTCGTCATTGCAGCGCAAGATTTCTTTATCCCCCCACCAGTCAAGGCAAGGCGTTTCGCTGGCGAACGACATCTCCACAGTACGATTTTCTTCGTTAAACTGTCCCAGTGCCGCACTACGCCAACGAGGAATATTCATACGCTCATCACGCGACATATTACGGTAATGTTCGTCATTTAGTTTACTTGGCATTATTCTCTCCTTCCTGCTGTATACCAGCCGCTAATTTTTTTACTGCTTCATTAGCAGCCTGGTCAAGTTCCTCTTCCCAATCTTTACCCTTTTTGGCAAAAATTTCCTTGAGGTTCGTTTGACCGGTTTCTAGCATGAGTTTGTTTGCCAGGGCTTCTTTGTATGGATCAATCCACGGCAGTCCCTGGCCTATAAATTCATGCTTTAAATATTTGGATGTATTTTTGTAAAAGTCCCGCGGTACTTTATCCACCGGAATCCTACCAGATAAAATCGCAGACAGCACAACATCCTCAAACACGAAATCCAGGAAGTGGTCTATCAAGAACTGCTGCTCCTGTTCAAAAACCTTCCAGTCTTCTAGTAAATTTTGCCGGGCGCTGGAATAGTTGACCTGGCTAACATCACGGCTGACCATTTCATAAGACAGGCCATGTCCCGCAGAAATTTGCCGCAGCATAGCCAGATTATAGTCTGCGAGTTCGCTGCTCTGCCCGCTAGGAACTAGTGTTTTAACATCCTCGCCTGGCTTTAATTTATTGACCGAGCCGGGAACGATACGCTTACTTCCTGCAGCTTTGCCGCTATCACTGCCGCCTGTCGCTACAAGAGAGTTTCCCACAGTCGGCGCAGCATCTTTAGCGGTGGTAATCCATACAGCTATTGCCGCATTTATTTTTTGCTTAAATGCCACCGCCTCAAAAAATTCGTCCAGGTCGTGAATTTTATCCAGTGTCCTGACCAGCGGCGTCATTTCCCGCACTTCACTTGGCCGGCTATGATCAGCCAAAAAATAAACTCGTTTCGCTTCGATACGTTCCGGTTCCAATTGCACGAAAGTTTCAAAGCTATTTTTTCGTAAGTAATATGACAGCGGCTTGCCGCAATCGCTCACTTCGATACCGCCGACTATAACATTTCCCTGCGGTGATTGTAATGCAGCCGGTCCTTCCAGCTCGTCCACCTCTGCCAGCTGAATTTGATACGGAATCCGCCTATCGTTATCGACAACTTTTATAGCCAAAATACCGCCATCAACCAACCGCCGGCGCACTATCATTCTGAGGATCTCATTCAGTGAAAATTTACCTGATACGTCACAGTTACCCGGTCGGCTAAATTCGGACCAAAGTTCTTCAAGAAGATTATTCCAGTCCTGATCTTCTGTCCTGACCTGCAGGTTGAATCCCTTGCCAACGACATTGCGTTCAAAGGCATTCAAGATACTGTTGACGATCTCTGAATTCCGTTCCAAGTGACGTGCTTTTCTTCTGGCCAGATCCCGGTTCGGCGAATTCAGTGCTTCAGCGCTTCCGTCTGTCGGATACCACCCGGCAGAATTCCGCCACGTTGGAACATTCTCATAAGCATTAGCGCCACGTAAGGCTATTCTATGCGCCTTCCGCTGGAAGGCCCATCGCGGAGAAAAGAACCCGATAAAGTTATCTATGCGCTCTGCAAAAGTAGGATTTCTCTGATTATTCGTCAACCTTCTATCTCCTTCCGTAGTATGTCAGCGGCGTTCCAAAATACTCGCTGCGACCGCTTGCATTAAATTCGGCTATCTGCTGCTCAAGCGCAGCACGCTCAGCTCTTAATTCACTTAAACTAGCCTGCTGTACCTTACCGTTTCTGGTTTGAATAACTTGCCCGCCCTTCATAACGTTGGATATAGCAGCATCCACATCGGCCAGCCTTTGGTTCAAAGTTTCGATGTCCATATAATCCCCCTAAATTGTAAAACCCGGTTCTGGAATAGCTAATTCCTCATCTTCGGCAGCTGTATCAGCCGGTTCTTCGATAATGCGTTCCTGCAGCGCCCTCATATTGACTAGGTCAGCGACAGCGAAAGCATACACGCAGCAATCCCACCAGTGGTTCTGCTTGGCGCTGGTTTTTAGCTCCCATTTTTCCCGCCCTTTATCGTCTACTATTCGGTGCTCTGATGTTATGTGCTCTGCAAATTCCCTGCTGCAATCGGCATTTAACATCCATGAGCTGCGCCCTATCGGAGTACCGATCCGTGTGGCGATATCGTTTTTATACTGGTCGGTATTGACCAACCATAACTGCAGCGGCATTTTCCCTGGAGATCTCGGTTCGATATTAGTTGCTCGAAGATACGCGGCCATCTGGGTACTACTGCCTTTAACCGGAAACGCTACTCCTTGATGTTGCCAACAATAATCGTAAACTTCTTCAGTACGATAGCCTGCATCGATACCATAGATGCATACCCGGTATTGACTTCGGCCGTCTTCGCCTGGATAAAGCGTTGACATAACCGTATTGATGTCTTCCCACGTAGTTACCTTGCCGTAGCCTAAAACCTGACTTGTTACGCCTGGTCCCCATGCGTGGATTTCCCAATAAAAATGACCTTTCTGCACGTCCACGGCGCCGGTCAATAACTGCGCCCAGCTGGGAACGATGAACATTGGGCATTCGGTCTTATGCTGCAGCACGATATCCACATCCATAACAGCAGACTTGCTTTCCCACGGTTCGCCCAGCCAAGAATTAACAAAGTTCTTAAGCTGCAGCGGATCATCTTTTGAGCGAATGAATTCAGCTGCCATCTGCCCAAAAGTTACCCAGGGCGAATACAACGAGTTCAATCCATAGGCAATACTGCGCGGCTTTCCTTCTACCTCGTTAAGTGGTACCCATTTCCCCTGCACCAACATATCAGGCTTGTATTTATCAGTAATATGCTCATGACATTGAACGCACTCATAATGTGTATGTTCTTCTACATAGGTCGCTTCCTGCTTAGAATCAAACTTTACATGCTCCCATTTCAGCGGCTGCATCTCGCCGCAGAACGGACACGGCACCTGATATTCATACCGCACGTCCGCTGCTTCATACAGCTGATAGATCTGTCCCGTTTTTAACGTTGGCGTTGACCAGAAAAACAATTTTCTCCGGCCCGGCCAGTTCTTGGCACGTTCTTCCGCCAGCTTCAAAGGGCTGGCTTCTTTACCGGCGATCTTAACGTATTTATCGATTTCGTCCATAATAACCGTAGGCGATGACCACGAAGCCAAATCCATTGGCGACCTGGCACTGCCAAATTTACAAAAGCCGCCGGCAAATCGCAGCATTGTATCTTTACTGTCGCCGCGCTGATATTTGCCGTCGAAACACCGATTACTTTCAAGAACCTTCTGCAACCGATCAGCCGAAAACTCTTTCAGTGTTTCATCGTCTGGCAGAACATAAATAATACGTCCCGGTCTCTGATCGATTATCGACCCGACAATATTAATGCCGCACTCGGTACCGCCGACCTGAGTCGGTTTCAGAAAGATAATTTTTTCGACACCTTCGCGGTTAAAAGCATCCATGATATCTACCAAATATGGAACGATCTCATTTCGCCACGGCCCTGGCCGGCTGGTTTCTTCGCTGCTCATATAGCGATTTTTAGCCGCCCACTGACTCACTGTCATCGGCTCATCGGGCTTTATTTTTTGAAATACTCTTTTAAGAACCTCTTCTAGGGCGTCCACCTGTTTTTTTAGCAGGTCGTCTTGATGCCGGAGCGCAGAATCTTCCGCTATCAGCAACTTCTTTGAGCCCCTCTCTAACATAGGTATCAATCAACCCCCTAACCTGTGGCGCCAGTTCCGGATATTGACTGTAAATTTCAGTCATAACATGATCAGCGATCGCCATCATGCTGGTTCTGATACTACCAAACGCTTCCGTTAGACGCTCTTCAACCAACACAACAGAGATCAGCTCCCCGCTTTTTATCCTCAGTTCCTGCTCTGCTATAGCTGCTCTGGCCTGTTTCAGCCGAGTATCTGCAGCCAGTTTATCAGCTTCAGCTCCTGGACCACCCTGAATCCCAACAGCTCGCCCGCGCCAATTTACCAGCGCTGCAATATCCCACCAACCACGCTTTTCCTTCGGTGCGCCCTTCTTCTCCCAAGCACTAAGCGTCTTATCCGATATCTGCATAATTTCACAGACCTTTGAGGATTTTAACAGTAGGCGCTCATCTGGAGTTATTTCCAGCCAGTTTACCTGCGGAGCTTCATCGTCACTTTTATCAAATTTCGCCTGCAGCTCCAAGAATGCTTTAGCAGCCTTCGGATCACCACGAACATGCTTCTTTCGCTGCTTTGCTTTCGGCGCTCCAACAGGACCTTTTTCAATTACTGTTTCAGTAACTTCATAACCTGTCGCGTTCTTTTTGAGCGACTCCATAACCTCTTCAATTTTCGGATCCTGTGGTTTCGACATCGCATCACCTAAATTTTCTTCAAATCGAGAAAATTCGATTTTTACAGAATTTTTGTTTTTTATAAAAGGACAGTCTATTCCCGCTTATAGAGCGGTTTTTCATCCTTCTATATATAATTTTGAACCATTAACAAGGCCGATACAAGTACATCAACCCCCAAAAAGTCGCATAAGTGTCGCATCTTTGCGGGACAAAAACGTCACCAATATAAAAAGCACCCCAAAAAAGGGGTGCTTTTTATATTTTTTTCGCTTTTAATCCTGTCGCTGCTTCGAACCTATTCAAGATCACCGTACAATACACAGGGTCTATCTCCATCATATAGCATCGGCGGCCAGATTGTTCGGCCGCAATGAGTGTGCTTCCGCTGCCACCAAATAAATCAAGAACAATTCCACCTGCTTTACTACTATTAACAATAGCCTTAGCACATAGAGCAATCGGTTTCATAGTTGGATGCACATCATTGCGCAGAGGTTTGTTTACTCGCCATATAGTAGATATATTATTTAGATCCACCAATTCATAGCTCGGTACCTTAATTGCAATATCGGTAATTCCATTCAGTATGTGTATAACAAAGCCACTTTCAGATTGCTCCACAGTTATTGGTAAATCATCAATTACAGTCCCCTGCTTCCGTCCGCCGTAAAATTTATGGGCAGCTCCTGGTTTATGCCCATATAAAATTGGTTCATGCCGCCATTGATAATCATTTCGGCCAAGAGTAAATACATTCTTCAGCCAAATTAAACATTGCTTTAGACTTAATCCGCTTCCTGTAAATGCTCTTCGAAATTCATTACTCGCACCGTCAGCATAGCAAACATATATCCCCGCCCCAGGCTTCATGCTTTCAAAACAGCAATGCATAACTTTATCAAGGAAAATACCAAAACTTTGATTATCCATTTTGTCATTTTTTATCTTCAATTTTTCCTTAGTAGCGCCAGTATAATTTACATTGTACGGCGGATCTGTAAATACCATATCGGCCAATTTACCATCCATTAGCAACGTAACGTCTCTCAAATTGGTACTATCTCCACAAAATAACCGGTGAGATCCCAGCTCCCATATTTCACCATAACTTACTCTGGTATTATTCCTAGCTTCAGCAATAGCGCTTTCAATATTGATATTATCTTCGACGATTCCATCTTGACCTATTTCGGCAAGCAGTCCGTCTATTTCATTATCACGGCAGCCGAATAAAGAATAATCGAATTCAGCATCCATCTCCGCCAATATATCTTTAAATGCTTCCTTATCAAATTCAGACAGCTCTGCTATTTTATTGTCAGCAACCATGTCAGCATACTCTGCCGCCTCATTCTCATAATCTTGATAATCCACTGGTACCATTTCCATACCAAGATACTGAGCTGCTGCTAAACGCCCATGCCCTACAATCACATATCCTGATCTTCTGCTAACTACGATTGGACGCCGAAACCCCTGATTTTCTATAATCTTACCTAAAATAATAATTTGCCGCTCCGGATGTTTATTCGGATTTTTAGGATGCGCAACTAATTTATCAGTATTAACCAATTCAGTATAGCTGCAACATATTTTTACATCAGCCATTTTTATTTACTCCTTCAGCCATTGCTCATAAATTTCTGTCGCAATATGTGCCATCATATTCGGTGGCACACTCATTCCGCAAACATACTGCACGTTCATGCCATCAAAATCATAATCCTGTGGGAACGTTTGGCAATTTATAAAATCACTACTGCTAAATCGCTTGCCGTCATACATCCGGAAAAACATCCCAGAGGAAATTATAGTGTTGCAAATTCGGTCATCTTGAACGATATAATCATTGAAGCTTATATTGTGGCCATAAAGCCTTTTATTTATATCGCCTAAACTGTGATCAGATGGCTGACGTTGCTTTAATAACCTACTCGTTTTTGTGCCATATTTGGTCGCTATGCCATCTTTGCTCCGCACCTCAGCAAAGTATACCTTTGGCCTATTAAAATTTAATACAAGCGGTTTATGGGCCTGATTAGTTGCAATAAAAAATACTCGTTCCCGTTTGCTCGGAACATCCATAAACGCAGCATCTAATTGAAACAGCTGCACACGATATCCTATTTTGTGAAATTCGGCAATTATTTCATTGACATAACCTTTCGCATTGCCCTTGACTATACCCATGACATTTTCAGCAATAACAATTTTAGGCTTCAGCTTTGCCACAGTTTCTAAAAATACAAAAAACAAGTCATCCAATCTCTGACGCTTCTGGCCTTCCCTAAATACTTTTTCCTTATTCCATGCCCGTTCTCGCAACCCAGCCATAGAAAACGTGCTGCACGGCGGAGAACCATCCAAAATGTCTAAAGAAAAAAGTTCTTCAGGAAGCTCCTTCAGTTTATTGAAATCGCGCAGGTCCATACAGTAATTAAACTTTGGTTGGTGATTTTTCACATACATTGCATTTATTTTAGGATCAATCTCAACATTTCCAATGACATCAAAACCAGCTCTTTTATATCCCATAGTAGAACCGCCACCGCAGGAAAAACAGCTAAAAACTTTGATATGTTTTTTATCCTGGACTATGTTTGCCAGATCCCATTTATAAGAAAACTCTGCCATGATCAAAATTTAAACCCGCACCTGGGGCAAGTATGTTCAAATTTCTCGTCATCAAATTTACCAATGTCGATTTCCTGCGTATTATTTTGCTGTACTGCCCGTTCGACACGACCCATAATTTTATCAATGTCATCCTGCGCCATGCCGAAAAGTTCTTCGTCAAAATCATCCAAGTCCTGAAGCATATCCGATAAAACACTGTTATCGAATTCCGCAAACTCGGCCACTTTATTATCAGCAACCATATCAGCCCATTCCTTGGCTTCGCTTTCATAGTCCTGGTAATCTACCGGCACAGTTTCCATTTCCAAATATTTCGCTGCCAGCAGCCGACCATGGCCGACTGTAACGAATCCCGATCTATTGCTGACCACAATCGGCCGTCTGAATCCTTGTGATTTTATCAACTTGGCCAATATCTCAATTTGTTTCTCTGGATGCCGATTCGGATTCTTGGGATTTTCAATAAGTTCATACGGATCCACGAGCTTGCCATAAGAACACATAATTTTTATGTCCGACATTTTTATCACCTCAAAACCATAGTAATAAAAAAACAGGCTATTAAATCAATCAAGATTTAATAACCTGTTAATTAAACAATCATAAATCGGTACCAAGCTTATGCCCCAGCTCCAAACATATACAATTCAGCCGCCGGTAAAACTGAGAACGACTGAGTCCCATTTCTTTTGCAATCTGGTTATCAGTCATACGCGGCCGTGGTGCCCAAAACTTTAACTGCAGCAACTTCTCGTCATCTTCCGAAAGCTCTCTCCGTAGTGAATCAATTGCTCCGACAATTTCCTGCAGCATAGCAATCCTGGTCTCAATGTAAGCTGCTTTTTTACTACCGCAGTCAGCTCGATAAGCCGGATACTGCAGCATTTCCATTCGATTCCGGAGCCGCAGCAGCTCATTAACGGATTGCTGGTAGTCGCGCAGTTCCGCACATAAATATTTTCTTGTTTCTTTTCGCACGACTACCGTCCTCCGTTTATGCTTCCCGAAAATCAATATCCGGAAATTTATATAGTAGCATCTTTTTCTTCAACAAATATACCTGCGTCCGCATCCCTTTCGTGTCGACGTAATAAACGTGGCCGCTGGCTTCCGTAACTTTGAAATCAGCCCGATATATAATTGGCCTTATCTTTTTACCTTCGCGCTCATATCCAGGCTGTAAAACAAATTCTGGCTGTAGTTCGATACCAGTTACCGCCCCCGATCTCTTTAACCAAAGCAGATTGGTATAGTAGTCGGCTTCTTTTTGGCTGTCAAATAGTATGCCGTCCACTTCTGTTGTTTTGTTATGGTATTTGGATATGGGGGCAGTTTTTGGGACATCTAATTTCATTGCACTATCGGCGCGTACTCTCGACAACAGGTGTGCCGGCAGCTCATCCCACCGCATCTTCGTATTTACATAATATTTCTAGAATATTCCTATTGTTAAGAATGTCGATAGCTTCAGGAACTGTAACTCCAAATCGTTCAACCAATTCTCTGCCTTTGGCTTTAAAATCAGCTGCAATAACTGGTTGGTTTTTATCTACTATATATTTTTTTATAACATTTGCAGTAAGTTTTTCCATCATTATCTCTCCTCGGTCAAAATAAGCTTTCTTCCGGAACGTTTTTCTTTTTAGACTTCGCTACCGGTGATACTTTTCGGGCTCTGTTTGCTCCACTGCAGGTACTCCAATGCGGTACATAGCCAAGTCCTGATTCAGGATGATCTGTAATTGTAACCGCAAGGATCTCACCATTAGGCGTTACAATACGTTCTTTTCCGCCAAGAGTATATCCAACCTGGTCTTTATTGACCGGCATTTTTGCACCGCTTTGAGTACGAATAAAGAAAATTTGCTCACCGCATTCCCGGCAGACGATCATTCTAAAATTAGCAATCATTTTTCTTTACCGCCTACCGGTGCAAAAAGTTCATGCGTACCATTTTTTAGCGCCAATTCTTCTTCGGATATTTCGTAACCCAATTTTTCTAAAAACTCATAGGTTCTATTCAGCGCTTCATTGTTACGATATCGGCCATTCCAATCAAAATAACCATTATGCTTACCATCAAGTGTTAAATATACATTTACTAAAAGCATGACTTCCGGTTCATCAGCAATATGGTCAGAAATTAGTTGCTTTTCAGCTGCTTTATCGTTGATTCCAGGAGTTATAAAATCAATATAGTCATCCCAGTCCGGCCTCATAGGATAAAATCCCTCAACCAAAGGAGCAAAATAATATTTAATAATCACATGCAGGTTCTTTTTGGCTGCTGAATTTGACATTTCTTTAATAAAATTACGCCTAAGTTGATACGCCTGCTTAGATATTGTCTCTAAAGCATTACGGCGTTCTTCTCTTTCCCTGTACTCACGATCTTTATCGGCTTCAGCATCATCCTGTGAATCATCAGCCTTTTTATATAACGTCACGCCCACGTAATCCGATGTACCTACGGTAAAAAAGTATTCTACTGTATCTGCATCGTCTGGCTTGTTTTCAACAAATTTTCCATCTTTTTTTACGCTTGACGTATAGTAACTGGTAACGTAATCAAAGTTTTCCGTATCTGTAATTCTTGTTGCGAATTTCTCCACCTCGGCGATTATAATACGCCTCTTTTTATTTGCTTGCTCTTTATCAATCGCGCTCTGCAATTTCCATTTGAAATCAGCTGTACCAATAGCTTCGAGCACACTGTTTTTCAGATCAACATCTTCTATTTTCTCCAACTCAATGTAATCGCTTAAGGTTGCCCCACGCTCAACTGATTGCCGAAACTTTTCTTTATCGAGATCCAAAAGTTTTACTCTACGCCGAACGGTAGTCGTTGAAAGTCCGGTCTTTTCTGAAATATCTCCTACACTCTCACCAAGATCCAGCATCATCTGAAACCCTTCAGCCTGCTCATACAAAGTTAAATCATTACGCTGCATATTTTCCAGAAGCATTGTCGCAATTTGTTCGCTATAGCTCATATCCGATATAACGCACGGCACTTCTTTCAAACCAGCAAGTTTAGCAGCAGCAAGGCGCCGATGACCAATAACAGCAATATAACCCATTTCTTCTTGTTTGACCGGATCATCCGCTCCTGATTTGGTAATGTCGGAGAACCAGGGCACAACAGTTAAGTTCTGCAGTATCCCAGTTTTTCTTATACTTTCTGCGAGCTCGCTGAGGTCTCCAAGCTCTTTTCGAGGATTATTGTAATGCGGATGGATTTTTGAAACATCTATGTTTTTAATCACAATTCATTCTCCTTTCGCTATAACTATTTACTCATACATTGCCGCTCCTTAAGTGCGGCATTTTCTCGCTTTAATCGGGCCTTTTCACCACCGAGCTGGCTATTTTTCCGACGCAGCTGTTTGATTTCCGTCAAAGCCTGCAGAAGTACTGACTTTAATACCGGTATATATTGATCCTCCGGCTCATCTTTAATCATTGCCATCATGGCTTTTATATCCAAGTATTTCACATTTAACCACTCCAAACTTATATTAAAAGGCCGCCCCTGCGGGCTAATCACCTCCGCAGGGCATACTTCCCAAATGTGATACATTGCTTGTATATAGCACGCCGAGACAGTAGCGAGCGGCCTATTTAACTAAAAAATTAGGGTAACAAAAAAATTACTGTGCCTGAACTTGTTCGTTCAATAACGACCTTATCCACTTCCTCCCATCCAAGTGAATTCAGTTCAGCGTAATCACCAGATATAAAAATTTCAGTATCATCAGGTAAAAATTTTATTGCCTTAAGCAATTCAGCTTTAGTCATTTTATCCTTCCGCCTCTCTTTTGAGCTCGAACAATATCAACAAAATGTTCGTTAAGCTTCTTGTTATATTCGCGTCGTCCAGCATTCACCTTATCAGACTCCGCTTTGAAAACTTTAAATTTTTCACAGTTGTCCCAGCAGGCAGCGTGCCTGTTCGGGCATCCCTTGCACGGGATTTTCTTCATCACAGTCACCGCCTTCTATGAGTTCTGCAGTATATATACCCTTCCCCAGAATTTGATTGTAAATAAAATTCACCTGGAAACTTAAGAACCAACCTTTGTCCAAAACTTTATGCCCTATGCCAAACTGGTACCAAATAACAGGCTGTTTTACCAATTCATCAAGACTGGTTATCAATCGCCTTTTTTTATATTTTGGTTTACTCATGCCTTCCACTCCTTGTATCTATCTACGCAGCAGCACTCCACCATGTTCCCGTCAGGACCCTCAATAAAACCTTCTCCGTGACACGCAGGGCAATTCCGTCGGTACTTTGGCACAAAGGTTTTAAAATAGCCGCCAGCAAAAACATGTGGTGTTTTCATGAACTGCTCTTCAGTCTTGCTCTCGGCTACTATTCGTCCATACTTCACTGCCGCGGCAATCAAGTCAGCCTGATCGCCGCCATACTCAAGAAACTTTCGCAGCGCATCCTTCGCCATAGGTACACTGATCCCGCGTTTTCGTGGATATACCGTTTTAAACACATCCCAAAAACAATCTACTTCTTCGGCTACTGGCATAACGCTAACCCCCGCTTCTTGTTTTGGGATTAAATTATTATCAAAATCCAATCCGTCAACCGATCCATCGTCAGAGTTATCCACAGGGGTAGTATCTACTTCTAACGTAGTATTTACTTTACTATTCTTTACTTTACTTTCCTTTACTTTACTTTGTCGCATTTCTGTTGCAGAAATGCCCATTTCTGGTGCGGAAATATTTGTTTTCGTTGCAGAAACCATTTTCGAGATCGGTTTTTCAGGTTTCGGCACCCCTCTTTTTTTGAAAACGTCAGCAAGTCGATCTGTAAAATTCTGGCACCAGATAATTTTATCCACAGCCCAGAGGTCTTTATCAATAGCACCCAATCGCCCTAAGAAATTTAACATATCTGTCACCTTATCTTCGTCGATCATGACCTCTGTGCACAAATATATCCAGGTCGCTTCATCGCTGCAATCCATATACAAGCCGTCTCGTTCACCAAGCAATTCAAGCAAGATAAACCAAAAGGCATAGCCATCATTGCCGAAGCGTGAGCGTAATGCTTTTACAGTTTGCTTTTTTTGAGCGCCAACATCGTGGCTATAGTAATCGACGCCTATTTTTTTCGCCCGTGCCATGATGATCTATGCCTCCGAATCAAAATTTTTTCGCTTCGATATTTTCGCCGCTGCGATCTTCTCCAAAAGGTAATGTCCCCTGCCGGTTCTTCATCGACAACCAGTCACCAGCTTCAATAAGGTTCGGCAATATCGATTCTGGCTTATCCCAGCCATATTTAAGGTTACTGATAACCTCAGTAAAGCCTTGTACATCATAATTTCTTAAACTGCCATCAGGGCTGATTTTGCGCATTTCGTTGTATAAATGCACTAAACAATGTTCGAAGCTCTGCTGGTATTTATCAATATTCCCCTCATAGATCCTGATGACATGAGTAAAATTACGCTTTGACATCTGGTTTATAATTTCTTGCCATTGCTGCGATAATACTCCGATGTCCATAAATACCGGTTTTTTGCACGATGTTTTTTTACCTTCTTCGATTTTCACAAACAAAATAGCTGAAGGATTACAGCCCTGCAATTCTTTGAATTTCTCCCATAATGCCTTAGCCAACGGGGTATAAATATTATTTACAATTTTGTACTTTCCTCCGAATTCAGGTAAAACAACTACATCTTCAGGATGCTGATCTGAAAATTCTTTTTTTACACTGGAAAAATCACCTTTCAGTGGTTCGTCCTCGCAGATTTCTTCACTGGACAAAAATTCTTCCTGCTCCTGACGAGCAGATTCACGATTTTTATTAAATTGAGCAATACTTTGTACAGTAGTCATTGTTCCCACTCCTTACGCTTCACAAATTTTTACTGGTTTTCCAGTTACAGACTGGATCTCTTTTTTAAACCGGTCCTGATCTCCGTTAACACTTGATATATGCATTAGATAAATAACCTTGACTCGAGACAGGTCCTGATCCCTTAAATACGATTTCAAATTATGCAGGCTAAAATGGCTTGTTAATAACCTCTTGGCCTGCGATTGAGTAACCCTACCACTCAAAAGGTTTTTATCAAGAATGTCGAGCGCATAATTGCACTCGACCATAATTTGAGTTAAATTTAAAAATTTATACGGCAAAAAGAAAGTGTCTGTCGCAAAAAGCAGCCTATCTTCGCCATCCTCAATAACAAATCCCAGCGGCTCCGCTGCATCATGTTGCGTCCTAAAAGGCTGAATTCGCCATTTGCCGATGTTTTTTATCATATCAGGGCGAACTATCTCAGCATACTTTGCCGCAGCACCCAGGGCAGCTTTAGTACCTTCTGACATATACACAACAACTCCGTTATCAATCAGCTGCATAACACTTTTGGCGTGATCTCCATGTTCGTGAGAAACCAGCACACCATCCAATCGCCCCAACTGGTGTCCGGTTTTCTTTCTGATATCGCTAAGTTTTATCCCCGCTTCTATAAGCAGCTGACTGCTACCGCTAATTAAGCGGTAGCAGTTTCCATTTGAGCTGCTATTGAAAACTTCTACTTCAATCATCAGAACGAAGGTTGCCTTTTCTGCGCTACTTTCGGTTCTGGGGCTACAGCTGCAGATACTTTTTCAGACTCACTTTGTACTTTGATAGCCGGTGCCGGCATATCAACGGTAGTTACTGGAGTAGTGGCAATAAGGTTCTGTGTTTCAGCAGCCTTTTCATGTAACCCATAAGAACCGTCAGCCAACGGTTGAATATCGATCGTATCTTCAATTTCTTCAGCCGTATGCAATCCCATTGAGATTTCAGGAGCTACCGTCCTAATAAGAAAGGCAGCTGCACGATATTGCATCATTAACTGCGGCATTGTTTTCCATTTGCTACCTGATTTTCCATACCAACCTTCATCCTTGGCCATTTTGATCGTAACATCAACACTTCTTTGTTTTTCATTGGTGGCCAATTCTGTACAATAAGCACGGCAGCCCCATGAATCGGTATTTTCTTCGCCAATAAATTCGTATTTAATACTGGAAAATCTACCGCAAGTATTAAAACAAGCAATTAGAAATTTGCTACTCCAGGAAGGATTGCCATTAACGATATATAGATTCTGCATAACCATAAGCGGCTCAGCATTCATTCTCTGCGCCATATTCAAGGCAATAAGAACGTTCGCCGGTTTACTTTGAAATGCTTTAGGAACAATATCAGCGCCCGCAAGTAACTGCGCTACAGGCTGCAATGCTATTAATCCGCGCACACTTTCTCCCAAAAAATCTATATTGATTTCATTTTTTAACAATTCATTTTTTTCAGCCATTTTCCATACCTTCTTTCTTAACTTTTTGAAAAACATCAGCATACTTAACTACTACGATTTTATATTTTGGCCCTGGAGTAATGCTTGAATTCACCTTCACCACAGCCCGGTCTGCATTTCCACCCACGAAAATACCACTTAACACCGTCCCTGTTTCAGGCTCCACAAAATATACCGGCACTTCGGCTTGCCAAACGATTTGAGCATTTGCAGGATCCGGACGCTTCACCGACGGAACATCAATGACCCAATCCTGAGAAGCTCCTGCCGATTTATAGCATTCTCTCTCCGTTTTCAGGATCAAGAGCATGGCGACCATTACGAATCCTATCAAAATACATGCTGCACATATCTCAACCGTCGTCATTCTCTCACCACCCTAATCTCTTTATCAGCGCCGCTTACGATTAGATTAATAACCTGCTCTGGACATTCCGGAAGCTGCACTACACTTTCGCGATTATCAACGAAAATCGGATTACTTACCTTCCTGGCTGAGCTGATCGCATTGATAACATCGATACCGGCAATAATTTTTTCCGCAGTTGACAAATTACGATACGGAACACCATTCATCATCAACTCACAGGTTTCCTTGATATCATCGGTCGATAAGGTTTTTGTGAAAAGCCTGAAGCTGACAAACTTAAACATTCCGTTTGTATGTGCAGTACCTAATTCCGCAGCAGTAGTGCTCCACAACTTAACCAACGATTTTTTACGCTGCAGATCATCGACAAGATGACGAGCCGTATCACGCTCTGCAGTCAACCTTGCAATCCGCTCACGAACTTCGGATTCGGTTTTGATCTTGGCCAAAGTTTCGTTTGCAGCAGACAATGCTTTCTGATAAGGCTCTAACTTGTCATCGATAATCCGGAGCTGTACCTTTACGTCAAGCTGGAGTTCTTCCAATTTTCGTTTATTCAAATCAACTCGATCACGAACATTCAAGAATCCTTCCATTGCTTCAAGCGGTCTGGCTTTGCTTACTGCAGCTGCCATTGCATCTAAAATTTCCCGTTTTAAAGCTGGAGCTTCAACCTCTAAGCCAGAATACTTATTGATTTCAATTAACAGCTTCCGGTTTTCTTCAACCAGTTTTCTTTTTTCCTCGCTCAGTTTCTGCCCTTCTGCATCAATATCACCTAAACTTTGACTTTTACGCATGTTGAACTCTTCCAGCATTTTACCTGTCATTCCAGCGTCATATGGACGATGGCAACACGGACATTCTGTCTCGTCAAAGATTTCTTCATCGATTTCAGCCCATTGCTTCCGCAACCTTTCAAGAGTTGTATCAATATTTTTAATACGATCTTCACTGATACGATACTGCTGCCGCAGAGGTCGTACACGTTCGGCCGCATTTACAACGTCACTGTCTAGAATGGCCATTTTTTCTAAATATGGCTTTTTGACCTCAGCAATCAATTCCCGATGTTTGGCTTTAATTTCTTCCATCTTTGCTTCAAGAGCTGAATTTAGATCGGTAATATTTTTTACTGCAGTACCACTGACAATAGCTGCACGTTCTTCTAATAGTTCGTCAACAGGCTTCTGTGCCAATAAAATACGTTCCCTGGCCTGTTCTTCCAACACCTTAATATCATCAAGTCCGGTTAATGCTTTACTGGCTTCATCGATCCTAATCTTGGCTTCATTGATAGTTTTAATATGCATGTCCAGGTCCTTTTGGACGATGTTAGCAAAATCTGTAAGACCATGTTTCTCTACCGCCGTTCGGATCTCTTCAAGCTCTGGCTTTTCTGCAATAATATCGGCAGCCGTAACTTCACCGCCCAACGCCATGATTTCTTCCCGCTGCTCCTTCCAATGCAAACCTGGAAAATAGGCTGGATCACTAGTCAAGCGCAGCAAGTCTAAATTCACATATTCCTGTACCCAAGTATCAAACTGCCCTGCCTTTTTTGGCGCACCATCAATAAAATACAAGGTTGTATTCCCTCGCAATTTCTTCGGCGCCGTTCCCGTCGATGTCGACCAATCCTCTCGCAATACTCGCGTCAAAGTATATTCCACACCTAAAATATCAAGCACTGCTTCAACTGTTACATCAACGTCATGAACAGGTTGGCCCTTTTCGTCAAAAGGTCTGAAATCAACATCTTGGCGACCATAGCTATCCTTACCAGTCAGAAGCCAAAAAAAAGCGTCTTTGATCGATGTTTTTCCGGTACCATTGGCACCGAAAATATTAGTCACCGTTTCTGAAAAATCAATCATAAACTCACGATGACCCTTGAAATTGGTCAGTTTAAGCCTTTTTATTTTCATTTATGTCTACCCCCCCAAGAAAAAAGTTCATTACTTCCTCCCAGCGGTCCTTTTGCGCAGCTTCTGTGTCAAAATTCTCAAATACAGAAGTTGTGCGGCCATTTTCTATTACCGCATTAAAAATAATCGACCGACCATTAAGACCACGCCTAATGCCTGTAAAACAATCTTGACGAATGATTGCTATATTATCCGCACCATCCTTCATAGATCCATGAACTAATAAAAATCTTGCATTATTTCCAGAGACTGTCACATCAGAGCCCGTAATTACTTTATGCTGTTCCTGTTCTTGTTCCATAGAGTCATGAGCAGCAACAACTTCTCCTGAATTTTGTTGCACTACATCTTTACTTTCAGCAATGCAGTCAACACCAACTCCCAACGCAGTCGCTATACGCTGAATAGTTTTATCAGTTGGCTTGATTTCGCCATTTTCTATTTTTATCAATACAGGAAATTTTATAGCTGCAGCCTTTGCAAGATACCTGGTATCAATATCTTTTTGCAGCTTAACTTCTGCCAATCTTTTAATGTTTAAAATCATTGATATCCTCTCCTAACGTATGATAAATTCTGCTGTAATCTTCTTCATGAAGGCTCTCGAAATCACCATCTTTTCCAGCAGCCAGAACTAAAATATTTCCAACTAAAATATCTAATACCTTACCTGTTTTATAATCGCGCAAACACCTACAGGGCAATGACCCTTGCAGTTTGCCTTCCTCGTTAACGATTATTACCAATGGCCTTTGATATTCATCTCCAGGCGGAATCGTAATAGTTTCAATATATCCACCAACCAGTCGCTGGATATCTTTCAGTTCATTCTTGAAACGTATCCTGACAGGTTTGCACATCGGCTGGTACCAAACTCCCATTATTTGTTTTTCTGCCATAGCACTTGCCCCCTTTGCCTATATTCAATCATCGGTAACATCAAATGCTCTCCACTACCTACCGGCATCCCTTTTGATATGCCACTATCCTTGTTTTCTTCTTGCAGGATCTGAATATACTCACGCAGATCCATTTCTTCCGGAGCAAATTTTTTTGCAATATCCCACAACGTATCATTACGTTGTACGGTATACGGAACATAGGTTGTGATCACCGGTACCGAGCTGAAGAAAAACCACAGCAAGCAAAGCTCAATGATGAAAGCTGCAGTAATACATGCTATAATAGGGGCGTAAGAGGGTTCGCATACTTTTCTTACGTTTTGCCCTGGTTGACTGTTCCCGCAGCAGCCAGGGCTTTTTCCATTTTTAGCAGCACTCATCATTCTCTACCACCTTTAACCATTTATGTCGCTTGGCCGCTTTAACGAGATTTTTTTCTGCCTTTTCCCGACTCTCCGACCAAATACCCTCTGGTCCGCGATACCTTAACCGTTTTTCTTTTCCACCAATCTTTTGATAAAAAATATTCCATTCATTATCAAAAAAATTATGCTCAACAAAATATATCCTCTCACCGTCTGTATATCTCATATTTGAGCACCCCCAAAAACATTACGCATAATAAATTGCATCAAACGTTTACGTTGGGCCATTGGATCCAAAACACTCTTGGCATCCATACTGTACCAAATTTGTTGCAATTGACTTAATTTCAAATTTTTAGCAGGCTTCCTGCGATGAATACGATTAGCACCTTTGTTTTTCAAAATAATCACCTCGTTTTATAGTTTCTAAGCATCTTGGATCCGTAACAGCTCCTGTCGTCTCTGCAGACAATCACTGTTTTCTTCTGACTTTCGTCCCATATTTTGACGAAATTTTTCCCTGTCAGATCTCGGCCGCAAATCGAGCACTTTCGTTTTTTGCTCACTATTATCAACCTCCACAACGTCATCAAATAAATGATTCTCAAACGCATATCTCACTGCAATTCTGGCCAGTACGCGGAAAGCATAATCGGTTCGTAAAGCTTCAGGATTTACTACTTCTAACGTTCTTTGTACTGCCATCGGTATCACTCCCTTCCGGAGCCGGAATTTTGGCTTCTTCTTGGGCGGTAAGAAGGGTATCATCAAATAGTTTTTTTGCACTACGTATATTTAGCCCAGTGATTGCTGAGCGTGCGAGATTGATACGTTCATGCATATTCAATTCTTTAGGTTTAGTTAGAACCGGTTGAGATTCTACTTCACATTTACACGAATCTTGACATCTTGCGGTCCGTTCTACTTCAAGAATTTTATATTGACCTGAACCTTTCGCTTCGAGAGATATAACATCATCTGGACGAATATCGAGAGCCTTGATTTCATTCAGAGAAAGATAGTGGAACGTTTTAAACCAATCCCCATCATTATTGTCAGGTGGATAAAATATCATCAACGCACCACCACCATCTCGAATAATAACTTTTACTTTTCTTTTAATAATTTTTGCCATAATTAAGTCCTCGCTTTCTGTTTTTTGTTGGCATTTAGTCAACATTTTCAGCAAAAAAAATATCATCTTTTAATCTTAAATCTGTAATACTTAATACTTCACAAAGCTTTTGAATCTCATTTGCTTTAAAACTAACCTGATTATTAATTTTTTTATTCAAAGCAGAATAAGACAATTCAAGTTCAGATGCTATTTTCCCACGTTTTAGACCACTTTTATCAATAATTTCCTCTAGCAATCTAGTGTTAGTCATGATATCACCTCCTTTTTGTTGACTTTTTGTCCACATCGTCATTGTATACTCTTGTTTTCTTTTTGTCAACATTTTTTAAAAGTTTTGTTGCAAAATTTTGAACACAATGTTATAATTACCGCAAGGCAGGTGAACATTAATGAGTATTGGTGAAAGAATTCGACAGCGTAGAGAAAATTTGCAAATGTCTCAAGATGAACTAGCGCAGCTATTAGGTTATAAATCACGCTCTTCTGTCGCCAAAATAGAAAAAGATGGCAGAGGCTTACCACAAAATAAAATTGCAGAAATTGCTAAACATTTACACACAACTCCCGCCTACATAATGGGCTGGGAACACGAAGAAGAACAAGCTTACTATATCAATCCAGAAACAGCAAAACTGGCTCAAGAAATTCACGATGATCCTGAGCTAAGGATACTCATGGACGCGTCTCGTGATCTTGAACCAGAAGATATCAAATTTGTCGTTGATCTTGTAAAAAAACTCAAACTAAAGGAACGTGGAGACCATGCTGACTGAAAAAGTTGTATTGTATCCGCTGCCTTGCAAAATCAAAGGATTTGTTTGTGCCGATGAGGAAGGCGGCGAAGTTTTTATTTTAAACTCTCGACTAACGAATGAAAGCAATCGTTCTACGATGCTTCATGAAATAAAACATAGCCAACATGGTGATGTTTATCGCCAATGCTGTGTAAATACACTAGAATATCAAAGACACCAAAGGGGATGAAGTCATGAATGGACAATCCATTGCCAACCAATTATTATACAGTACAGTAAAAATAAATACTTCAAAAGGTTCAGGCACAGGCTTTTTTTTTTCAATTTTCAAGCAGTCAAGGGCACGTTCCTACGTTAATTACCAATAAACATGTTATTAATAATAATCCAAACGAAACTATCGAAATATGCCTTCATCTTTCAGATTTAGACGGTAATCCTATTGGTAATAAAGAAATTACATGTAAATTAGATTGGTACTTTCATTCTTCAAAAGATCTATGTTTTGCTTGCATCGGTAGTCTATTATCTCAAATAGAGGCAAATGGGGAACATCTATTTATTCGCTATGTTGGAGAAGACATATTAATAACTGAAGAAAAAATAAATAATCTCGATGCGCTTGAGGAAGTAACGATGGTCGGTTATCCTATAGGTATTTCAGACGAAGTAAATAACCTACCAATTTTTAGAAAAGGATACACAGCTTCTCATCCAGCTTTTTCTTTCAATGAATCTGGTATCGCACTTGTTGATATGGCTTGTTTCCCTGGTTCTTCTGGGTCTCCTATCTATATTTTTAATACAGGATCTTTTATTGAGAACGGAGATCTCATCCTTGGTACTAGATTATTATTATTGGGAATCTTATTTGCTGGCCCTACATATACAGCGACCGGTGAAATAAAAATATCTACAATTCCAACTTCTCAAAAAGTATTTACACAAACTCCTATTATGACTAACTTAGGTTATTATATAAAGGCTGCTGAAATTTTTGAATTTAAAAGTATTATTGAACAGATTATTAATACTTACAATAATAACTAATGGAGATGAAACTATGAAAAAAGTAATGACTTTTTTTATTACAGCACTTTTTATCAGTTTAGCAGCTACCTGTAGCGCAAGAATCGTTGTTGAATGTGACGATTATTCACATACCGTATCTTATCGTAGCTATAAAACTATTGGTGGTTTTGGAATTGCCAGATATTCATTTATAAAAAACATCGACGAAAATAATAATGCAGGATATTTTTTAAGAATACTGTGCGCATATAGAAATCATTCTTCTTCAGCCAGTCGTTATTTGGCTGGAAAAACCTGCGATGTTATTGTTGATGGTGTTTCTTATCCAATACCAAAAGTAATCAATGGTTATGTTCCACGAGCTTATTCTAATTTGCCTGGTGTACCCCCGCTCGCTTTTTATAAATTCACTAACGAAGCTATCGAAGCAATGAAAACAGGCAATGATATAAAATTTGTAATTCATGTTCCTGGCAAAGAAGATACTATTATTGGTCCAAATCAAAGTAACAGAAATGAATTTCAACGAATGTACACTTTAAATTTTGACGATTATTTGAGCGAGGAAAATATAAACGAAGGACTTTAACATAAAAAAATGACCGCTCAGTGCGCCAACACCGAACGGTCCTGTAATTTGCCCCTTTTGTTTGGAAAGGTTTTATAGGCCAACTACGTTATTATTATACCATAACGAAGTTGACCTTGCTATCCCCTACCTATTTTCAAGGGATACAAGGTCAAATTTTTTGCCCTTTTTTACTATTTCTGTCAAATAAATTAACACAAAATAAGGAGAATTACCATGGAAAGAGCTGTAATTTATGCACGTTATTCAAGCGATCATCAACGCGAGGAAAGTATCGATGCCCAGGTACGGGCCTGTCGTGAATATTGCCAACGTAAAGGATACCTGGTCACAAAAATCTATGCCGATGAAGCCAAGAGCGGTAAAAGTATTGCCAAAAGAGATCAGTATAAAAAAATGCTTGCTGATGCTCAAAAAAACCTTTTTGATGTTGTAATTTTCCATAAAATAGATCGTAATTCCCGTAACGAGCTTGATTATTATTTAACGAAAAATCAACTCATATCTTCCGGGATCAAATACGAATACGCTGCACAAAACATTGACACATCACCAGCTGGCCAAATGGTTGAGGGTATACTTGTTGCTGTAGCGGCAAATTATTCCCGCAATCTCGCCGAAGAAACAAAAAAAGGACTTAAAGAGAATGCTCTAAAAGCCTTATTCAATGGTGGACGTCCACCTTTAGGTTTTGAAATCAACCAAGAGAATAAATATGTAATTAATGATTATGAAGCTGGTGCTATCAAGATCATTTTTGATTTATACCTCAAAGGCAAAGGTTATCATTATATCATAAGTCAACTTAATTCATTGGGATACAAGACCCGTGAAGGGCGTAAATTCGGTAAAAATAGCCTTTATGATATCTTACGCAACCCTAAATACTGTGGAACATACACTTTCAACAAAGTAAACAAAGACCCTTCTGGGAAAAGAAACAGCCATAAAATCAGTGAAAATACTATTATTGTCGAAGATGCTATCCCTGCTATAATTAGCAAAGAAGATTTTAGAAAGGTGCAGGAAAAAATGAATCAAAACCGTTACCGAAGTGCTGCTTATAAATCCAAAGAAACATACCTTTTAACAGGCAAAGTATTCTGCGGAATCTGCGGAGCTGCTATGAATGGTCATCGAGCAAGCTCAAATGGGAAAAAATATGTTTACTATACTTGTTCAGGCCGTGATCGCCTCGGCGCCAGTGCTTGCCAAAATAAAGTAGTCCCACGTGATGATTTGGAAGAACTTGTATTACTGACCATAGAACAAGAACTTTTGTCTGAGAACAGCTTAAAAAAACTCAAAGATACTATCGAAATGGAATACCAGGCAGTCGCCAATGAATATGCCGATGAAGCAAGTTCTCTTTCAGAACAAAAAGCGATAGCTGAGCGAAAGCTTAATAACCTTTATACTATAATAGAGCAAGGAACGGCCGATGAATATGATCTCGAACGACTGGCTGCAGTCAAACAAGAACTTTCGCAAATAAAAGAAAAATTAGCAAAATGTGCCGGCGCAAACTCTATTGCAACTATAAATCCAGCTCACATCGAAAAAGTTTTAAAAGTTTGTCGGAAGATGCTTTTTAAAAACATCACCAATGAAAGCTTAAGAATGCTGTTTGATGATTTGGTGAATAAAATTACAATCGATGCAAAAAAAATAACACTCCAGTTAAAACTAGAGTGTTCAGGTACGTATGGTGCCGAAGGCCGGACTCGAACCGGCACGTGGGGTAACCACGCTTGATTTTGAGTCAAGTGCGTCTGCCAATTCCGCCACTTCGGCGACTCAATGTTCCATAACGGAACAATAACAATAATACCGTATCTATATATAATTGTCAAGCATTTCTTCAAACTTTTTTAGTAAACAACCAGCTGCATTTTGCCGCTTCTTAAAATCGATTTTCAACTGCTTTAAAACATTAACTTCAGCAAGCCACAAGCTGATTCTATTCGGCTGTATCGGGGAAAATACGTTTATGCAGCTTATATGCAAGTACAAGCCCTAAAATGCCTGTGATCATCTGCGGCCAGCCCATAATAAACAAAATGAATAACGCCAGCTTTTCAGGTACTGCAACCAGCCACAAAACGAACAAACTGCTGCAATATAAAATAAATGTTTTAAAAAGAGGCGCGGCGATGATGATCCCCTTTCCCCAGAAGCGGGCACACAGATATACCATCACCAAGTTGCCTACAGCCACTACCGGTATCAAAAACGGAAGCGGCAGCTGCCCTTGAAAATACGCCATTACCGGCAACAGCACCGCGATCATTACAGACGGCCATAAACCAACGGTACGGGCCGCCAGCACCAAAACCATATTCACCAATGTACCGACGACAAAAACAGTCCACATAGGCGGCATAGGGATCACTAAACGCAATGCCTGCAGGACCAGACCTACGGCCAGCAGCATCGCCCCTCTTACCCAGTTATTATTTTTCATTCTATTCTCCTATTTTGCCGGACATTCACGTTCTACAAAAGCTTTAAACGCAGCCTGCAGCTGCGGCACGACCTTACCTACACCGCTGCCGATGAATTTGCGGTCTATTTTAGTAACCGGCATAATCTCGCAGCGAGGGCCGCATAAAAATGCTTCTTCTGCTTTCAGGACAAACTCCATATCAAAAGCTTTTTCGATAACCTGCATATCAATATCAGGTGCCAGACGTTCCTTGATCAGCCTGCGGGTAATATTTTTATGAACCAGGTTATTATCAGGATGTGTCCAGATCATTTCATCTTTGATCACCATAAAGCTGCTTTCAGTGCTTTCAGTTATCTTACCGTTCTCACGAATAAAAAGAGTGTCAAAAGCGTTGCTTTCACGTGCTTTTTGACGTGCCAGAACTTCAGGCAGCCTGTTTAAGGTATTAACGTTACAGAACTGCCAGCGATTATCCTCAGTCGTGATAATATTGACGCCGCTCTCACGTTTTGCCGCCAATACTTCCCGATCAGTTTCCACGATCGTCATTGTCAGCTGCGGCACCGACATTTCCGGAAACGCCAGCCCATAATCGGCAGTCCCGCGAGTAATTTGAGTATAGATCTCTCCATTTTCAATACCACTTTCAGCTATCAGCGCTTCATGGAATTCAATCAATTCTTCAATCGTGTAAACGGCAGGTATTTTCACCTTAATAACAGATTCGAATAAATTATCCATATGATGTAATAAAGCAAAACAACGGCCATTATAAACAGGCACTATCTCAAATACACCGTCGCCAAACTGGTGCCCCCTGTCGTGTACCGAAACTGCCGCCTCTTCTGCCGGCATGATTTCACCATCTACAAGAACTAGATTTTTGTACATAATTAAAACCTCCATATGCAAATTTTGTATTAAAATTCACTTTTTTGTCACCGGAAATATTGTATAATATAGAAAGAGCTGTGTAATATAACAGCTTTAATATTATACAACATTTTGTTAAATTTGTCCGCAAAGCTTTGAATAAAATGGTATCCGTATAATAAATTTATGAAAGAAGGTGACTGCCTATGGCTCATTTACCGCCGATAGTCGCTGATTTAGCGATGATCCTCTTAGTTGCAGGTATTACGACGATCCTGTTCAAAAAACTCAATCAACCTTTAGTACTTGGTTATATTATTGCCGGTTTTATTACCGGACCGCATTTCAACTTTTTCCCCACTGTATCAGACACCGCTAATATCAACGCCTGGTCTGAAATAGGCGTTATTTTTCTTTTATTTGCACTGGGTCTCGAATTCAGCTTTTATAAGCTGAAAAGCGTAGGCAGCACAGCTTTTATAGCTACCTTCGTTGAAATAGGCGGGATGCTGATCGTTGGCTATTTCACAGGCCATATGCTGGGCTGGGATCATATGGACAGCCTGTTCTTAGGCGGTATGCTGGCCATGTCGTCAACTACCATCATCATCAAAGCCTTTGAAGACCTCAAGCTCAAAGGTCAGCGCTTTACAGAAATGGTTTTTGGTATTCTGATAGTTGAGGACATCGTCGGCATCATTATGATGGTATTGCTTTCAACTTTAGCCGCTGCCAGCGCCGACATTTCGACGCTCGAGCTGATCGAAAGCGTCATGCGCCTGCTGTTCTTCCTGGTCTTATGGTTCGTTCTTGGTATGTATCTGGTCCCGTCCTTCTTTAAACGGGCTGAGCGCCTGATGAACGATGAAACTCTGCTGGTTGCTTCTATCGGCCTTTGCCTTGGTATGGTAGTACTTGCTACCCACATGGGCTTCTCGGCAGCCTTAGGCGCTTTTATTATGGGTTCTCTTATCGCCGAAGCACCAAGTGCCGAAAAAATAGAACATCTCGTCAAACCGGTCAAAGATCTGTTTGGAGCTGTCTTCTTTGTATCAGTAGGTATGCTTGTTGACCCTGCTTTACTGCTGGAATACGCGGTACCTATCATTGTACTCGTTATTGTTACCTTAGTCGGCAAGCTGCTGCTTTCCGGCGCCGGTGTACTGCTTTCAGGCCAAAACCTCAATACTTCTATGCACTGCGGTTTCAGCCTTGCTCAGATCGGTGAATTTTCCTTTATCATCGCATCTCTGGGCATGAGCCTCGGAGTTATCAGCGACTTTTTATATCCAATAATTGTTGCTGTTTCTGTAATGACAACCTTTACTACCCCGTTTTTCGTTATGGCAGCAGAACCTGCTTATCAGTTCACTAAAAAACTATTGCCGCAAAGAACTCTGGAATGGCTTGACCGCTATACGGAAGAAAATCCTGATAACGACGGTAAAGACAGTGACTGGCGCGATTTTCTGCGTGAGTATTTTATCCGCATTTTGATTTTTACGACTATGCTCTCAGCTGTCGCTTTAGGCTCTTATTATTATCTGCAGCCTTACCTGTCAGGAAAAATGTCAGCTCCCTACAGCAATCTGCTGACAGCGCTGCTGACTCTGGTCGTTATGGCGCCGTTCCTGCGGGCAGTTCTTGTCAATAAAACCAACCATCCTGAGCTTTTCTCAACTTTATGGTTTAAGAAACGTTCTAATCACATCCCTTTAACACTGCTGTTATTTTTAAAAATCCTGATCGCAGCAGCATTCCTCTACTTTGTTTTTGCCAAACTACTTGGTCTGCAGTCACTGCTGGCTGCGCTGGCAACAGCAGGCGCTGCTTATTTCATCTCCTCATCCGACTGGCTGATGGGCGAATATCTGCGTATGGAATCACGTTTTCTTGTCAATCTGAACGAGCGCCATATGCTCAAACATCGTGAAGCCCTTGCTGAAGCTGGCGAAAAACATCTTTACGGCTGGTTCGATGAAGAATTACAGCTTGCACGCTATAAAATCTGCGAAGACTCACCTATGATAGGTCAAACGCTGACCCAGCTTGCATTCCGTGAGCTTTATGGCTGCAACATCCTGCAGGTTTCAACTCCTGAAGAAGTCATCGATATGCCCGGCGGTCATCACATTCTGCAAAAGGATTCTACTTTGTTGATGATCGGTACTGATTCTCAATTCAAACTGTTCGACACCGCCATCAATACTCAGCGTCTGTGTATGACTCTGGTGGAAGAACCTATCACGATGCGCGAATTTATGCTACGTGAAGACAACGATAAAGAAAACGTTTCGGTATTCTTATCGTGCGCTATCACTATCGACAAGCACTCGCCTATCCTTGGTAAATCGCTCAAGGACACCAATATCCGTGATGACTGGCACTGCCTTGTCATCGGCCTGGAACGCGGCAGTTACACTATGACCAATCCTAATGTTTCGCTTGTTTTTGAAAAAGGCGACCTGCTTTGGGTCTTAGGCAAGCAAAAAATGATCAATCAATTAGTACGTGAAGAAATCCTTTAAAAACAAACAAAAAAACCTTCGGCTGTGCCGAAGGTTTTTTATTTATTTCCCCTGTAAATTTATAACAACTATTTCCGGTTTCAGCTCCGTCCGCACCGGCGGTCCCCAAAATCCGTAGCCATTGCTGACAACAGCAGTCAGGTCACCAAATCGGGCCAAACCATAATCCAGCTTATACATCCGCTGCGTAACCAGCCTGTTCGGGAACATCTGCCCTGTATGGGTATGCCCAGCCAGATACATATCATAACCGGCCTCAGCGGCAGCATCCATCCGCCGCGGCTGATGATCGATCAGGATACTATAATACTTATCGTTATCGACGCTCAGAGCCTGCAACGGAACAATACTTGTTGAAACACGATAATCATGCAAACCGGTAATTTTCAATTTATCATCAACCACTGTACTCTCATCAGTCAGTATACTGATATTATTGCCTGCCAGCAAAGCTCTCAGCTCGTCAGGCCGATCAAGATAATCATGGTTTCCATAAGCTCCATATACCCCTAATGGTGCCTGAAGCTCCTTTAACGGGGCCAGTGAATCCTCCTCGATGATATATTGCAGCCGCTCATCCATAATGTCACCGGCAATCAGTACTAAATCGGGCTGCTGCGCATTGACCAACTCTACTAAGCCCTTACTGTAATCATAGCCAAGCTCGCGTCCCAAATGGATATCGCTGATAAGCACTATTTTATACTGCTTATCAGACGACAGCTTATCGGTAACAACGGTTTCCGTACGTACAACAGGGCTAAACGCACGCCAGCTGCCCCAGGCAACAAAAATTGCCAGAACTATTGCGCCCGCAGCGGCAAACTGCATAAACGGCAGCTTGAATGAAAAAATACGCAAAACTGCATATACGATACCATGCACAACCATCAACAGCAGCGAATAGTACAAAAACGCGATCCAATAACCGCTCAGCCAGGCCGAAAGCTTTAACAGCGGCAATGGCAAACTTTCAGGCAAAACACGGCTGCCAACAGTATTAAGCATCAGCAGCACATATAAAGCGATAAACGGCGCCGACCTCATAAAAGAAAATGCATGACTGTAATAAACCCACGCCAAAGAACTCAAAACAAAATCGATCAAGGAAATAAACAGAATTACACTCAAAAGAACAGTCTCCTCCCGAAGCTCAGTTTTTATACTAAATATTATTCATAGCCTGGAAAACTTCTATGCTTTATTATACAGGTTAAAGTCCGCTCCAAGTCAAGTGGTAAAGCTGCTATTTTAGTCCCTGAATGGATAAATTTACAAAAAGTTTGAACTTTCCTGCGAAAAATGCCGGCTTTTTATTTTTACAGCACAACTATTTGCTTTCTCCCAGGCAAACATACTCATCTGATCTATATACCCTGGGGATAATCATTGCCAAACATAAAATAAGAAATACGATACCGCCCCACATCATATACTGCATTCCCATATGTGCAATCACCATCCCGCAGACTGCCGACCCTAAAGCAGTCCCCAAATTAGCTGCAGTCAAAAAAAGACCGTTGGCAAAATCAGGTGCCTCCGGGGCCGCAGTAGTAATCCAATACTGGTTGATATTCGCATTCATACCTCCCAAAACTCCCCAAAGCAGCGTGATCAAAGCCATAGCCGGCGCCGAGGTACCGCTCCAGAAGAATGCAGCATAGACAATCCCCAATGTGACCGGAAATATTATGACCAGCTTATCGGCAGACGCGCCTGCACTAAGCATACGGCCGGCAATAAAATTCCCGACGATATTCATCAAACCATAAACAAGTAAAATCAGGCTTACCGTATTCCACGAAAAAGCAGTGATATTGGTCAGATAGCCTGAAAAATATCCAAAAACTCCAAAGACAGCTCCATTCATAAACACAACGGCTGCAATAGAAAACCATAATACCGGCTTCTTTAAAACACGCAGCTGCTGCCCATACGAAAGCCTTGCTGCCACAGGCAGCGATGGTATATACAACCAGGTCGCAATCAACGCCGCTGTATTGACAACGGTAAAACCAGCCATAGCAGCCGTTAACGAAAAACTGCCGGCAATAAAGCTGCTGACCGGTACTCCCAGTACCATCCCGGCCGATACCCCCACAATGACCTTAGCAACAGCCCGGGGAGCTGCTTCCGGGCTGACTGAAGCAGCCGCAACAGAAAAAGCAAGCGAACAATAAACCGGATGGAAAATCGCCGGCACAACTCTTGCCAGCAGCATAACTGCGAAATTATCAGTAAAGACAGAAATAAGATTACCCAAAACAAATACGCTCAATACCAGAAGCATCACCCGCTTCCTGTCGATGCCCGCAAAAAGCAGCGGCATCACCGGACCGGCTGCAGCCACTGCCAAAGCAAACAAACTGACCAGCAAACCGGCCTGTGCGATACTGATACTAAATTTTTCTGCCAGAAGCGGCAAAATACCCAGCACACCCATTTCTGTATTGATGATACCAAAAACACCTATCGTCAAAATAAAGATCAGCAAATTTTTTTTTTCTTTCATAACCTCTCCTGTTAACAAAAATGTGGACCCCCAGCATCCCGAGAATCCACAAAAACAAAACTTTCAGCAAATCAGATCTGCAGCTTTTGCAGCAGTAAATTATTTTAAATTAGCCTTGAAGAAGCTTTCGAGCTTATCAAACGGAATAAGCTCTACCCTGTCATAAAGATCTACGTGGCCTGCACCGGCAACATAATACAGTTCTTTCGGTTCAGCCGCACGTTTATATGCATCTTCGCTAAACTCTTTGGAATGTGCCTGATCACCGGTAATAAAGAGCAGCGGACGCGGAGAAATTGTTTCAATATCATTGAAGGGATAAAAATTCATAAATTTAGTATTACTGGAAAGCGTCGGATGTGTCGTTAAAAGCGGCGAAGAACCTGCAGGAGTAAATTCTCCTCTTGGCGTACGGTAAAAATCATAGAATTCGCGTTCAATAGGATTGGACTTTTCCGTGATCTCATGTACGGTCCCGCTTGTGTATTTAGTTGCGCCACCCTGGAATTCCACATAACGCTGCTCCGCCGCATCAGCAATGATCTGTTTTCTTTGTGCAAGCGTCAGAGAATGATTAAGTCCATTGCGGTTAGCTGCACCCATATCATACATACTAATAGTTGCAACGGCTTTCAGGCGGGGATCGATTTTAGCGGCGCTGATAGCAAAACTGCCGCTGCCGCAGATCCCGATCGCGCCAATCTTTTCTCGATCAGCAAAAGGCCCTGTACCCAGGTAATCTACCGCCGCACTGAAGGTTTCAGCATAAAGCTCAGGCGCAACAGCATTGCGTGGCTGGCCGTCACTGCCGCCCCAAAACGCCAGATCGACAGACATAGTTACAAAACCGCGTTCTGCCATCTTAACAGCGTAAAGATCAGCGCTTTGCTCTTTTACTGCCCCCATTGGATGCCCTACTATGATAGCAGCATGTTTTTTACTTTTGTCCATATCTTTCGGCAGATACAAATTACCGGCAATATTCATCTTGTACTGATTTTTAAAAGTGACTTTCTGGACCTCCACCTTATCACTCCTGTAAAAATTATCAGCATCAGCAGGCCTGTCAGCAGCAAACACAGCGCTTGTACCAGCCGTCGATAAAATCACCCCTAAAGCGATACTCTTAAACATTTTCAAATAACGGTCAGCCAAAACTTTCTTTTTCATACTTCTCAACTCCTTAAAATCATTGATCCATTTACAATAAGTTTCAAAACAGAGCCTTTCAGCTTCACTGATAATCCTGCTTACCCGGCTCCTTTGTCTTAATTATAAAAACAGAATCCAAGAATATCAAATACATATATTAAATGCTTTGCCATACTTGAAAAGTATATTAAAAACTATTATAATACTTATATTGGAGGTGAAATTTTATGGATATCAGAACCCTGCAGTATTTCCTTGCCGTAGCCCGCGAAGAAAGTATCAGCGGTGCAGCCGAATTTTTACATATGACACAGCCACCGCTTTCAAGGCAGCTCAAAGAACTGGAAGCAGAACTTGGCAAACAGCTTTTTATCCGCGGGAACCGCAAAATAACGCTGACGGAAGATGGTATGATCCTGCGCAAAAGAGCAGAAGAAATCGTTGCTCTAATGGAAAAAACCAAAGCTGAAATCAACGCCTCTGCTGAAAACATTACAGGTGATATTTATATTGGCTGTGCAGAAACTGAAGGTATGCGGATGCTGGCTAAAATAATCAGTAAAATACGCCAAGAATATGACCATATACATTTTCATATCTTCAGCGGCCAAGCCGAAGACGTTTCCGAACGTCTGGACAGCGGACTGCTTGATTTTGGCTTGTTTATCGAGCCGGCTGACCTTAAGAAATACGATTTTATAAAATTACCGATCACTGATATCTGGGGTTTATGGATGACCAAAGCCAGCCCTTTAGCTGAAAATAAAACTATCAAGCCTCATGATTTGCTGGGCCTGCCGCTGATTATTTCCAACCAGGCCATGGTCAAAAATGAGATAGCCGGCTGGATGGGAGGAAATTACGACAATCTGAATATCGTCGCTACCTATAATCTTTTATATAACGCTTCCCTTATGGTAGAAGAAGGGGTCGGCTATGCATTAAGCATCGACAGAATCATCAAATCATATGACGACAGCCCGCTTTGCTTTCGCCCATTAGAACCAACACTTGAAGTTGGGCTTGATATTGTCTGGAAAAAATATCAAACCTTTTCCAAAGCCTCTGAAAAATTTTTAGAATACCTGAAAAAAGAATATATTTAAATATGGATATAACAAAACAGAGAGGGCTCAAAAAGCACTCTCTGTTTTTACTGTCAGGAAATGATATTTTATTTTACTAAACCCAAGCGTTTCAGCCAGGCACTGACATCGCTCTGGGCATTTTGCGCGCTGCCGCCGCTGACTACCAATGCATCCAGCACTGTAGCTCCGGGAACAGCTTTCTTTAGATCGCTGACACAATTAGCTACGCCACCGCCGCCATGAGTAACGAACGGTACGATAGTTTTGCCGGACAAATCATACTGCTCTAAAAAAGTGAACATCGGCATCGGCATCGTGCTCCACCAGTTAGGCACGCCGATATAAACGACATCGTAATCCGCCATATTTTCTACACGTCCGTTAATTGCAGGACGCGCGTTATTATCACGTTCGGCTCTGGCAACTTCAGTAGTTTCCCTATAAGCTTCAGGATATGGCGTGACAGTAGTCACCCTGAACATATCCGCACCTGTTTCATTACCGATCATTCTGGCAAGAGCCTCGGTATTACCTGACCGCGAATAATACACGACCAAAGCCTTACTGCTGTTAGTTTTATTTTCACTCTGCATAATTTTCCCTCCATTATCAGTAGAAATAGCTTCGGCATTACTGCCGCCGCAAGCCGCCACCAGCATTGCCAGAATCGACATCAGCACCACAACAATTTTTTTCATACTATACCTCCTCATCTTTTATTTTACCCAAAGCAGCGTTTGGTATTTTACCATAACGCCTTTGCCTTTAATTCGATTTTACAGGCTAGAGTCAACTTTAAGTCAAGCATTTACAGTTAAAGTTTGCAAAAAGTTCATATTATAAATTTCAGCATTGATGCCAAAAAGAAACCCCGCATGCCAATGCATACGGGGGAAGCTTCCACAACATATTTAAATATCAGGCATGAGGAATATTGGTATAGTCAGAAATCTCACGATTGATCGTACACAAATCACCTGCATTCAAATCATGCAGATTCTTATGACCAGTGATACGGGCATATGTTTTCAGCTCTGCCAGAGAACAGTTCAAAAAGTTTGCTACCCTCTGCGCCGATGCTTCGATCTTAAATCTGGAGCGCAGCTCCTGATCCTGCGTAGCGATACCTACAGGACATTTACCCGTACCACAGATACGATACTGCTGGCAGGCTGCCGCAATCAAAGCAGCCGATGCTACTGCCACAGCATCCGCACCCATAGCCAAAGCCTTGGCGAAATCAGACGATACCCGCAGCCCGCCGGTGATCACCAGCGCAATATCATCAGCTCCCACAGCATCAAGATACTTGCGGGCACGATACAAAGCATAAACGGTCGGAACACTGGTCGCATCACGAACCAGCTTCGGGCTGGCGCCTGTAGCGCCGCCGCGTCCGTCGATCGTAATAAAATCAGGCTCTGCAAAAACGCAAAACTCCAAATCACGTTCTAGCTTACCGGCTGCGATCTTGATACCTATAGGCCTGCCGTCAGATTCCTCGCGCAGCTTCGTCACCAATGCTTTCAAATCCTCTTTCGTATTGATATCAGGAAACTTGGACGGGCTGATAACATCTTCACCCAAAGGTTTATTCCTGATCGCCGCGATTTCCGGTGTCACTTTGCTGCCGGGAAGATGCCCGCCCATACCGGGCTTCGTACCCTGGCCGATCTTGATCTCGATCGCATCGGCATTACGCAGATTTTCCCGTGTCACACTGTATAAATTGGGGATATATTCAAAAATATATTTATGCGCCGCTGCCATTTCTTCCGGCAGAATACCGCCTTCACCACTGCACATCGCCGCACCTGCCAAAGCGCTGCCCCTGGCTAAAGCCACTTTAGTCTCTTTTGACAAAGCTCCGAAAGACATATGTGAAACAAAAATCGGATTAGTCAAAATCAACGGCTTTTTGGCATTTTTACCAATCACAGTCGTCGTATCAACCGCGTCATGATCATTGAGCGGCGGCGGATTCAGCTGATTACCCAGCAGCAGGATATCGTCCCAGCCAGGCATCGGCATCGGCGTACCCATAGCACCGATGATCGACTTACCTGTTACAGCCATTTCATGGATATCGTCCATATAACGGCAACTGGCGTCACAACGGGCGTATGCCGGATCATAAGCCAGCTCCTCCGGAGCTGCATCTGCTTCCAGAGCAGTAGAAGCAGCAGCTTCGCTGTCGTTTTCCTCCATTAATACCATCGTCATTCCACAGACCGGGCATTTACTGTCAAGCAGTGGCTGCCCCTCTTTTTCTTCGTCATAAATATAACCGCAGACACTGCATTTATATTTTGCCATTTCTCCTCAACCTCCATTTTTTCGATAATCATTATCTAATAATATATTCTATATCTATTATAAGTTTTCTGAAAATTATCGTCAAGCCGTTTTCTGTTTTTTCATAGTAAAAAGCACAGACCAAAATGGTCTGTGCTTTGATTGTAATTTTATTAGCCCTGTGATGGAATAATACCACCAACCCAGCAGCCAAAACTACCAGGATTACGGCTTTGTGTATAAACTTTTCCCGGCCCGGTAAACTTACATACCAACATCTCACCTGAAGTCAGGCTGGACATGATCCCGGAACTTGCTTTCGTTACCTTATAATTCATATCAGCATCCCAAGCTACCAAATGACCTGTATCAACAACCATCTCTTCGCCCACCTGCAATTCTAACGGATAGATAGCCCCGAACGAATTGAAGAATAAGGTTCCCGTACCTGAAGCTTTAACGACAAATAACCCGGCGCCGGAAAAAAGACCTTTACCCAGATTCTGCATCTTAGTCTCTATTTTTACACTCTCTTCCGCCGCTAAAAAACCGCCAGAAGTAATACATAAGGTATTGCCTGTCAACTCATAGGCTGAAACATCTCCCGGTATCGGCGGGGCTAAAACAGCCTCCCCAGCTTGCCCCTGTGCTGTCAGATGCTGAAAAAACAAGCTTTCGCCGCTTAAAAATTTACGTGCCAGGCCGCCCAGCATCCCGCCCTCCATTTTACCTTCAACTTTGATATTACCTGACATCGCCATCATAGCATCAGATTCCGCTTTAATACTCTCGCCTGCTTCCAGCTGTACCTTTAAAAAGGCAAAAGCGCCCGGCTGCATAATTTCATAACGCACCAATAATCATCTCCTTAGTTTATTAATTTCAAAAGTACTATGTCAATATAGCATTTTTCTCACCATGAAAGCAATCCTAATATTGAAATGGTTCAGTTTTTCTTAAATTTTTTCAAATTTCCATCTAAGTCAAAATCTGCAAAATACTTAGCCCTTGGACTTTTAGCAGATACAGAAATATCCCACTTACCCTGCCAAAATCTGAAACTCATATAATCATCTATTTTAGCGCCTTCGATATCTTTTATTTGGGCTTCCATGCTTTTATAAACTTGAGGAATCTTGGCAAAATCAAGCTGCTCTAAAGGTATACAATTGTCGATAGCTTTGCCACTGCCGGAAAGCTGTACGGGCCTTGCCTTACTCCACCCGCCGCGATACTCATAGTTATCCACTTCATCATCAGTACCCGGTTTTAAAATATTAATAACAACTCTGTTTCCTGTTTCACCGGTATACATATTAACATCTTGAAAAATAAGTATCTCTTTACCTTTTAGTCCATCCAGATTTTTAAATTCATCCATGATCTTAACCAAAGAACCCTCGTCTTTAATGATATTGCCGACAAGACTGCTGCTACCGCAGCCAGTCATAGCAAATACCCCCACCAGCATCACTAACATAACTAAAAACTTTTTCATCTTCAACACTCTCCTTTTCACAGCTGATTTTTATGACTTATGTATAACAACAGTTAAAACTCCCACCTGAAACCGCCTTCAATACGGTAAGGTGTTTTTACCGTACCGCCGAAAGTTTTTTCAATATCAAAATAAAAATTAGTCCGTTCACTCAACAGCACGTCCGTACCAATACCAACCTCCAACCAAGTACCACCCTGACTGTCGTTAAAAGTCAGCCTGTCGTCATTTTTACTGTCACGTAAAGTAACACTGTCATCACCAAAAAATTCGTGCAGCAGCGAAGCCTTAGCATAATAACGGGAAGCCTTGACCGTATTTCTGTCAAATTCACGACTCAATACGAAACCGAGCCGCCCCACTAAACTGTTTATCGAATCTGTTTCAACTTCAATACCATTTTTAGTAGTATATGAATCGCCCCATAAATGCCCATAAGTCAGTTGGGCCTGCGGTTCAACAAACCAGCCAGCTTCGTTAAGCTGTTTTTTACGCCCGTATTCAGCGCTTATACTTGTCGCCCAGTTTTTGCCGCTGCCGCTGTCCGCAAACTCGCCGTAAGTTTCGTGGTCGCTATGCAGCCTGCTACCCTTGGCTATAAGATCCAAATAGTGCCCCTTGTTGCCCAGCCATGTACCATATAATGCCAAACTATTGTTGCTGTTTTCGCCATTGCCTTTATTATATGAGCTTTTGCCCACACCACGGCTCAAAGCAATACCTTTACGCCAAATACCGTTTGTGCGTACTTCGCGTTTATCGTACCCCAGTTGTACTGTTGTCATATGATTGCTGAAACCATATTCTCCCCCACGATTATGCTTACTGCGGATAATACGGATCCAGTCTCCGCCAGCGTCAGTAGAATAACGCAGCTCGCCCATTCGTTTAAGTAAGGTGTCGTTTTCATTCCAGTAACGCCAACCGGCAAACCCTGCTGCCAAAGCGGCCACCGGCACCTTGGGATCATCGGCAGTCACTTTGTTATAGCCTGTTATCCACCAGTCACGGTTGGTAGAATCCACCCATTGCAAATTATCAAATTCATCTTTGGATACTAATTCACTGTTAGCTGCCTTATCTTCTTCCTGCGTCTGTAACAGTACAGGCTTATACGAAAACAGCTCCGAAACCTGCTTTGTACCTGCGTTAAAGGTCACATCATCAGTTACGCGGGCAAATTTCAAGTATTTTCCAGTCACATCAGCCTCATTTTTAAAAGCATCATCATCAACATACACCGTATGCGTCATAGCTCCTGCACTGTTTTCGGCATGAATAAAGTCACCATAACGTGTATAAATGACAGGATCACTTAAATTTATCGTTTGGTCACTGCCATCAGCAGCAGTGTAACTGTACGTATTACCGTTAAGCGTACCGCCATGATAGATCTCCGTTCCGACTTTCACCACTGTCACACCGGCATCATTCAAAATATCTGTATTGATAACAAAATTACCGTTATTTCCCGACAAAGTATCTATAGACATTTTTTGATACGGATTCGACGTCTTATAATAATGCTCCTGGTGCGAAAGATCGATCAGGCCCTCGTTAACATTAAGCGCCATAAAGTCACTGTCACCGGTCACCTGCCATTCAGTATCCTTCTTGGCCGTAATATACACATTGCCGTTGGCAGCTCCGTATAAATACGAACCGGCCTTATCCATCACAAAATTGATATAAGAACTTCCGTCAGTTGGCACATCAGCACTCAAAACCGTCGGTTTATTACCCTGCATATAACGTAAATCCGTATCCTGCTCCCAATGTGTCCAGGGATTGACAACTATCTCAAGCGACATAGCGCTGCCATCAGTATAACCCTTACCATCGGCATACAAATCGCCGTCGACAGTAACCAGATTACTCTTACCGCTGCTATTGACCTCTATCGTGCCGCCCTGCACAGCGTGCAAAGCCCTGACAAGCTTAAAATCACTGTCGTTGGCCCCTCGGTCTACCTTAATATCCGTCTGTCCATCAATCATCATCTTACTGTTTGCTTTATTGGCCCAAACGCCAAAGCCGTCATTAGCGGCAGCCTTGGCTGTAACATTCAAAGCACCGTTAAACGTTACCCAACCGCCCCTCTCTGCCAATACCCCCACCGTTCTGCCCTGTGCCGATTCAGCCTCGATATTTACAGCACTGTTGGCATCAGTCGTCACACTGCCGCCAACACGCTGAAACTCAAAGCCGTCAGTTTCATAACGCCCAACAAGACCCATAGCATCGCCGATATCAGTTGCAGCTCTTAAATTTACAGTGCCGTTGATAATCGTTTTGCCTCCGTTGAGCAAAGCATAAGCATCATTCTTTTGTGATACGGCGTTAATATTGCTGACGGTATTTGCGCTGAACTGCGTCGCACTGTACTTTTCCGTATACACACCAGTAGCCGTGCCGACAGCATCGGCGTTGATCCTCGTTTCTGCACTGTTGAATCTGATCACGCTACCATAATTATCTCCCGACGTATTAACCACAGCGATCGCGCTCACTCCTGCTTTGCTACTGCTAGCACTCAAATCAGTACTATCGGCGTTAAACTCCACGTTCGCCCCGTCATAAGCAGTCAATGCCGTGACCTGCTTACTATTTATTCCCTGCATTTTGATAACAGTCCCTGCACCGCTGAAAATCGCCTTGCGTTCAGGATCACCCTGCGCATTCAGCAAATAAACGATCTGCTTCTCGCCGCTGTAAGGCTTATTCAGATCAATAAATTCCTGCCTCTTATCTCCATCTGCAGGCAAAGTTATATTTTGATCGGCACTGGTTACCAATGCCGCAGCTTCAACCAGAGGCAGCACGGATGTCCCCCCCAGATATACACACGACATTGTCAGCAAAGACGCCAACACCTTCTTGCTTAAATCCTTATTGTTCATAAATTTCATCCTTCCTTATTGGAGACTAACCCAAATAAGGGCTAGTCTTTAGAAATTCCACCTTACACCGGCATTCCAGGTCCAGTCTTTCTTAAAATCACTGCCGCTGCTGCGTTCTACATCCACATAAAGCTGGCTGTTAGAACCCATTGTCACTGCCGCACCGAGACCGTACTCGAACCAGGTATCGTCAAAGCTGTCACTAACTTTCACCCGGCCTGTGCTGTCAGTCATGGTCACATCGTAACCGCCGCCAAACTCGTGCAGCAGGTTGGCTTTAACATAAACTACACCTTTATTGCCCACTTCCTTACCGATATTGAAACCGATGCGGCCTACGGCGCTTTTGATGCCACTTTGATCTACATTGATACCATTGCTGGCAGTGTAGTTATCGCCACCCAGATAGCCTAAAGTAAACTGGGCCTGCGGCTCGATATACCAGCTGTTTTGTAAATCATTTTTGCGGCCGTATTCGGCGCTCAGCGATACGCCGGTATTATTAAAATCACCAGTGATCTTGTTGCGGTTGGTATCATAAACTGTAAAATCATTATCCATATTGCTGATTTTAAATACTAAATCCAGATAATGACCATTGCTGCCGATATCAGTGCTGTAGAAGCTGATCGACTTGCTGCTGTTGTCACCGCTGCCACGGCTGTAGCTGCTGCTGCCGTCAGTATAGCTTAAACCAACGCCCTGATAACGTGTTTTGTCGGCAGTACGTTTAGTTACCTGATCGTAGCCCAGCTCATAAGCAGTGTATTTGTTCTCAAAACCAAACTTACTATCACGGCTGATCTTGCTGCCCTTCACGCGAAACCAGGCTCCCTGTTCTTCCTCGCCATTATGTCTCAGCTCGCCCATGCGTTGGAGCAGCTTGTCGTTTTCCGTACGCCAGGTGTGGTAGTTCAGCGCATTAGCAGAAAGTATGGTATCCACGCTGGTAGTAGGTTTAATGTCAGGGTTATCCGGATTATCCGGTTCTACTGGCACTATTTCAAAACCATCCAGTTTCCATTCTGTCATCCCGGTGCCAAGCACTTCGTCTTTTAAGTTATACTTCACATAAAATAACGATTGTTCACGTTCGTTAGCCGTAAATTTAATCGCATCCGGCGCAGTTGCCAGCAAAAGCCCTTTACCTGCATCAGCAGCAATCTGATCCATCGTCACTTCGTTAACATCAATAATATCGATGCTGTGCGTGCCTGCATCTGTACTGGCAAGAATATTTACCTTGTCACTTTGCATATTCACAACATCTGTTTCCAACCTGAACAAACCACCAGTACCATTAACACTGCCAATAGTTAAATCAGCATATTGATCAGCAGTCTTCGTCATATCAACAATGCCACCGTCATGCAGATTCAAATTCATACCTTTGTTATAAATAGTACTATCGCAGCCGGGATACCAAACTGCACCATTAGCCAACTCTAAATTGATCGCATTGCCACTGGCATTCAGCTGGGCATCGCCTTCCCACCAGGAATTCGCATTATTAAAAACAGCATTAATAACACCCTTAGATGTTGAAACAAAATGTCCCTTGACCTGTACTGTTTTATCTTTAGCACTATTAATATTTACGACACCGCTGTCCTGTGCATTTACTGCCGTAGCTTTCATTGTTCCACTACTCGCAGAATGATTGTTCAAGGTAATCTTGGTATCGCCTGTAAAATCAATACTGCCATAAGCAGCATTTACCCCGCGCTGTGTAGAACCTCCCGTCATTGTAATCTCAGTATCACTAAAGATAGCAGACGAATTCTGGCCGTTTACCTGAATGGCATAACTTATTTGTCCTGCTGAACCAATATCAATGGTAGTTTTGCCTTGGACTGTAAGCGTATTATGTTTGCCGAACACATTGATGCCGTAACCAAGATTACTGCCCTGTTGAGTACTGTTATGATAGAGTTGCAACTTCAAATCTTTCTCAAAAGAAACACTTCCCATGTTATCTGTATAGTTATTAAGATAGATACCATACAGCGCATTGTTGCCATTACTAGTACCTTTTATATTCACATCGTCCTTAAAAGTGCCTTTAGCTCCGTCATTTAAGTAAATAGAATTTATACCCTGACCTTCAATATCAATATTCACCTTGCCATTGAAAGTTATATCACTAGCATCGTTAATAGAATCAAAAGACCCGGGATTTATATATTTAGTTCCTCCATCAATAATAATACCTCTGGATTCTCCTGCATCAGACTTGATATTCAGCTGCCAGTCACCGTTTATAATACCCGTTGCTCTTACAAAACTTTTGGATGGGCCACCCCAGCCTCCGGTCTCAACATCTTCACTGCTGCCGAAAACCATGCCATAAGCCTGACTGATTATCCCACCATTACCGTTGATCGTATAAACGCCGCTGCCAGTCATAGGAATATCAAGATTCTCTCCATAAAATCGCAATGCTGTAGAATTTGCAGTGTTCTCAGACGTAAAATTAAAAATATCACCGCCAGTCAGGCTGCCACCGACAGTAATAACTTGTCCGACCGTATTATTGGGGTCATTTTCTGCCGCCTCTGCCATCGGGAGCGCGGATGCCCCCCCAGATATACACACGACATTGTCAGTAAAGACGCCAACACCTTTTTACTTAAATCCATCTTTTCCATGATACATTTCCTCCCATTCATCTTTTTTCCTTTGGATTAGGCCTTTGTTTATAACAGGAATAGCTGCAGTAATATTGCCGCTTTCTTCCTACCAAAGCTGTATAGACATGATATGTTTTATTGCAGCCAAATTCACGGCCGCAGATCAGACACTTGACTGTCAGCCCTCCTAATCCTGCCCTGTTATCTTTGTGTATCGATTCCTCCCAGCTTTCGATATGCATCTTAAACATCTCCCTAAAGCTACTCGCTGCAGCGTACGAGTTTGTATCTTTTTACCCGTTCCTTCTTTTTCTCAAATCGGTCAGGATCAACCAATTCATCCAAAGTACATTCAAAAATATCTCGCAGCTTTAACAGTGCTTTCAAACTCAGCATCACTCTGCCGTTTTCAGCATTGCTCAGATGCGTTTGAGATATCTTAAGCTTCTTGGCAAGAATTAGTTTGAGTAATCCTTTTTTGTATCCTTTTGATCTTGATAGTCTCCCCAATCCTTAAAGGATCCATTCCTTCCATCTTTTTCACACCTTTCTTTTTACTTTATCACTTCATTAGACAACCTATTTCCATAGTGTTGTAATTGTGATTGCCTATTAGCTATCATTCCTGTTAGCTTCATAACCTGCAGTAAAATTTGCTGACCTGATAATTTACTGCAGCAGAGCTACTTTCATCTTTATTAATTCTCAAGCAATTGCCAAGCTTAGCAGTAACGCTAATAAAATAAAACTATTATCTTTTGATTCAAATTTTCCTATTACAGTTAATATTTTTAACCATTTACTATATTACCACGTTCGTCCCCCCCCGCAAGACATTTTTGTTCGCTTTTTTAAAAAATTTGTTCAATGGTCTTGCAACTGATAATTTTTAGGTGTATAATACAAAACATAAAAGATAAGGCGACGCTTACCTTTAGGTTTGCATCGCCTTATCTTTTTTATCATTTTTTATGGTTCCGGCTATCGCACGTCGCGCTATAGCTGTGTTCAAGCCTTTATTCCGTTTTTTTCTGTTCCTTGACAATGGCGCTGCTCAGCTCGTGCAGCCGCTGCTCCATACGCAGCAGCAGGTACCAGCTCAATACTATCGGGAAGCCAAAATTGCCTATTGCTGTAAATAGTTCCTGGGCTTCCACTAAGCAAGCACATCAATAATGACCGTTTTGATGCGGGCTTCTGTAAATTCTGTCAGTTCCAGACCGCCGCTGGTCAGTACGTTGGCGGCTATGATCTTGTCGGCTGCCGTTTTGGCGGCGGCAAGGGTGAGTCCTTCGCGAGGGTCGGCGATGCTTAAGGTTTTTTTTGCGCCGTCGCTTTTGGTGAAGATGAGTTCTAAGGTTTTTTCCATGGTGTGTGCTCCTTTTTTGTAGGTTTTCGGCCTACTTTATTTTTTTGTGTTTTTTCAGGGCTTTTGCTTTAAAATCGGGTTATATGCGCTTTTTTGAAGCAGGGTTATTTTTTTGCTGTTTTTCGTATTTTTAGAGTTTGTTTTTAGAGTTTTGCTATGCAGCTTGCTTCTGGAAGAAAGCTGCATAGCAAAAACTTATGCCGCTAAAAGAAACGTATCCCCTTTCTTCTAAAGAAAGGGCTAATAAAAAAATCTAAACTTTAAATCAAAAAGTCAAAAAACATTTACTGCCAGGCGGATGATCTATAAAATCATTCCGCCTGAGCCAGCTCGGCCTTTTCCGTAACGTAGACGTTGACCACTTCGTGGCTCATCAGCTCGTTCATGGCATTGGCCACAGCAAGGCATTTGTCGTCGGCGGCGTCCAGCTTGACGCTGCCTACAGATACGGATTTGACCTGCGCTGCCCCCAGCGCATTGACGCCGTTTTCGACGCCCAGGGATAGTTTGTAGGATGTTGCTGTTTTAGTCGTGCTCATTTTCTGTACTCCTTTTGTTTTTTAAATTTTACTGTGTTCTAAATACCAGCGAGCTTTGCCGCGCAGTATGTCCCCACCCGGCTTCATCTGTCCGTCGCCGGGTGAATCGCGCATATACCACAAGTCCCAGCGTGTTTCGGCGTCGCCGCTGTAAGGGCCGTAGCCATCCAGCAGCGCTGCTTCGCAGTGGGTCATTACGGTATCGATAGTAAGCTGCAGGCCCAGCGCCGTTACGAGCAGCGCCACTGTCTGTGCCATTTTATCGGTCTGCACTGCCGTAGGGGCAAACTGCCCCAGGTCGGCATCATAGCCGTGGTTGGCCTGCGCCCCCAGCCCGCAGCACAGGGCGACGGCGATACTGCCGCTGTTGCGGCGCCAGGTGTGGCTTTTGTACTGCGACAGGCTGCTGGTGCGGTAGACTGTGCCGTCGGCGTCGATATTGAGGTGGTAGTCGTCATAGACCTGCCCGTAGCGGCCTGCCGTCCAGTGCAGGTAGAGCTGCGTGATATGATCGCGGCTGCAGCCTGCCACCGCGGCAAGCTGCGTAAGTGAGATAATCTGCGACTGTTCTGCCAGCATTGCTGTCCCTCCTTTCCTGAGATCGAAAGCAGCAGCAGGTACAGGGACCGCCGTTCTACTGCTTACACTTACTAAGTACATATCTTTTTTAGAAAAAATCAGGCTTGCTGCCGAAAAAAAATAAATTTATTTTTTTCGCGCGAACCTGATTTTTTGATTTTTGGCTATGTATTTAGTAAGTGTAAAACAAAACCGTCTTTTTCTTTTAGTATTTTCTTTTTCTTAATAAGTTTCTACCTCTCTCTAAGGTTTTACAGGCTCTTATGTTTAAGTGTTAATCAAGTTTGTATCAGTAGTGCTTACTAAGAAAGTACAGTAAAGTGACGGCGGTGTTTTAACGATCTAAGGAGGCGTATCATTTTGAATTTATCGGTATTTGTGAAAGGCGGCGGCAATGATGGATTATGACTGCAGAAGCAGTGAGAAGCGTTTGGCCGCTGTCGAAAACGACTGGCTGGCGGCCCCGGAGAATGCAGAGCTGCTGGAGGTATATACCTGCAGTTTATGCGGCAATCCTATTTTTGAAGGTGACGAGTATCTGGCTGTGGACTGCTGCGGCGAAGTATGCAGCGAATGTCTGGAAGGGCTGACGGCCAAGGATTTTGCTTTGGCTGCTTTAGATTTAAAAACCGGCGCGGCCGGTACTGAGGGGAGATAGATCACAGATGGAACATGAGTCAAATATACAGAAGCTTGATTTTGCTGTTTTGGTGCCGCAGGCACAGCGCGGCGACAGCAGGGCGGTCAACAGTCTTTTGCTGGGTTTTACGCCGATGGTACGGGCGTTTAAATACAACAGTTATTATGTACATTATCTGGAGCAGGACGATACGGAGATCCTGGCTTTGATGGCTGTCAATGATGCTATCAAAAGCTTTAAGCAGCACAATTTCCACTTTTTTGCCACACACGTAAAATATACGATCCGCCGTCAACTCAATATCCAGGTGCAAAAGAAGAAGAACCGGTTCGATGCGGAGCTGGCAACTTTGGACGAGGAGGGCTGCACGAGCCTGGATGCCCTGGCCAGCGAATGTTATAAGGAAAGCATCAGCAGGGATGAGCGCAGCGCCTGCGTGCTGGAGCTGGTGGCACGGCTGCCGCAGATGCAACGGCTTGTGATCAGCGAGGTGTTCCTGCGGGGCAAAAGCCAGCGCGAGGTTGCGGCAACACTGGGTGTGACCAGCCAGAGCGTGTACTGCTCTAAAAAGGCAGCGCTGGATACTCTGCGCCGGGCTTTCGGCCTTAGGCAGGAAGGGCTGCGCTGATGGAACGGCCATATGTTTTTATGCAGCGTGCTTTGGTGACGTTTAAGGCAGCCGGCCTGCATTCACCGCTTGCCGGCCCTGCCCAAGAGGAATTTTGGCTGCAGCTGTGGGTCGAGCGTTATGGAGCTTTAGAGGCGAGCCTGTTTACAGGCTGCATCAAAAAGCTGGCCGGAGAGCGTTATTTTCCGCGGCTGCACGATATGGACGAAGCTGTTCAGGACGCTCAAAAAAGGCTGCTGCTGGCACGGCGGCGCACGCAGGAGCACCGGGCAGACTGTCATGATCCTGATTTGTTTGACCCGGCGAACAGCAAGCGCCGGGTGCGTGAGCTGATCGAGCATCTGGAAAAGAAGTTTACCCTGGCGGCAGGTCAATAAGAAAACAGACAGTCTGAAACTATGATTTCAGCCTGTCTGTTTTTTCGGTTATGAACTTGAATATTTACGGACAGCGAAAGCATCATCAGCTTACATCCGGCACAGCTTTTAAGCTTCTGCAGGTGTTTTTATTAATATATTTAGATTTTTTATCTGCAAATCGTCCGCCTACTTTGTCAACTGCAGCTGATTGCAGTATAATGTTATTCAATGAATAAATTTATACGGAGTTGATTAGGATGCCTGAGATAAAACCTTTGAGCCCGGAGATCAAAAAACGGGTGCTGCAAATGCAGCAGAACGAGCTGACGGAGTACCATATTTATACCAAGGTCGCAGGCTTTGTAAAAAACCCGGAGAACAAGGCGACGCTACTGAAAATAGCCAATGAGGAGCACCGCCACTACCAGATCTGGGAGACTTTTACTAAAGAAAAGGTGCAGCCCATACAATGGAAGGTCTGGTGGTATACTTTTCTGTCGGTGATCTTTGGTTATACCTTTGCCCTAAAGCTGATGGAGGGCAATGAGGGCGATGCCGCCTATAATTATGAGGATATTGCCGCCGAGATACCGCAGGCACAGAAGATAGCCGAGGACGAAGAGCGGCACGAGCAGAAGCTGCTGGCGATCTTGGATGAAGAACGCCTGCAGTATGTGGGCTCGATGGTATTGGGGCTGAACGATGCTCTGGTCGAGCTGACTGGTACTTTGGCAGGCCTGACTTTAGCGCTGCAGAATACCAAGCTGATCGCGTTATCGGGGCTGATCACCGGGGTTTCGGCAACTTTGTCGATGGCTTCGTCTGAATTTCTTTCGGCCCGCAGCGAAGGACGCGAGGATGCTTTTAAGTCCTGCGTTTATACCGGCATTGCTTACTGCATTACCGTGGCGCTGCTGGTACTGCCTTATCTTGTTTTTGATGACGGGCATTATCTGCATGCTTTGGGCACGATGCTGGTGACTGTGGTGCTGATAATCCTGGTGTTTACTTATTATATTTCGGTCGCCAAGGATCTGGATTTTAAAAAGCGTTTTTGGGAGATGGCGCTTATCAGCCTTAGCGTTGCCGCTTTTTCCTTTGTTATCGGCCTGCTTGTTAAAGAGGCTTTGGGGATCGACATTTGATTGTGACATCATTGTGCCGGCTTAACGGTGTAAAGCACAAAAAGACGCAGCTTTTAAAGCTGCGTCTTTTATTTTGGCCTGTTTGCAGCAGGCAGTTATGTTTAAAAACGGTATCTGAAACCGACTTCGCCCCGCAGTACATGGCTGTCGCCGAAGTTTTTGGCGCTGGTGCTGATGCCCAGCTCGCCGTACAGGGAGTACTGCGAATTTCTGCCGTAATTATAAGTGCCGCCTACTGCCAGTCCCAGCCAGGTGGGGTCATTTTTGCTGGCAAAGTTGTCGCCGGCGATCAAAACGTTGGTGCCGTCGTGAAATTCATGATAGACATTGAGCAGTCCATAGGCTTTTACACTGCGGTAATTTTCGTCATTTTCGTTTTTATAGCTTTTTTCGTAGTTCAGCGCTGCGCCAAGCCGTCCCTGCAGGCTGTCGGCACTGCCGCGTTTTACTGCCAGCCCGCTGACGTCGCTGAAGGAATCGAAATCGACATTGCTGTAAGCAAGCTGCATTTGCGGTGTCCACGACCAATGCGGGCGTTTCAGGGCGATCCGTTTGCCTGTTTCCACACTCAGACCGTAACCAAAGCCTTTGTTGCCTTCGATCTGCTGCGCTGCCGCCGAGGAGCTGGAGGAGATATCGCTGTCGAACCAGACGGCCTGCGCCTGTGTATCGACGTAGACGCCGTTGTCTTTATACCAGGTCATAGTACCGCCCAGGCCTTTGCCGTCGCTTTTGATCTTGCCGTTACCGACTGCTGATTTGATCCTGGCCCGTGCCTGCCCCATTTGCAGGTTCAAGCCGCCGACAACTGTTGTTGCCGCGTCCTGACGGGAGATTATTTTGTCGTAGCCCATCTGCATTTTCCACGAATCGACATCGTAGCTGCTGTCCGGGGCGGCGGTGCTGCGGTCGGCTTTATATTTACCGCTCAGGCCTTCGGTCTTGAACCAGGTGCCTTCCTGATACTGCAGGTGCTGCTGCGCTTCGCCGTCTTCTATGATATGCCATTTACGGTTGCCGACACGTTCTTCCAGGGTATTGACTTTCATATAGCCCAGCATGATCTCCGGGTAGGCTTCATAAAGTGGCACGGAGGGGTTGACTACGGGTGTGTCGTCTTTGTTCAGCAGTGTTTTTAAATACCAGTCGCCGTCTTCCGGGTCATATTGCAGGTGATAGAGATATTTGCCGGCGACGACAGCAGCCGTGCCGTCGGGCTGCTTGTAGTCATAGGCCAGCGTGAAGGCGTTGGGATCAGACTTGCCCCGGACGTCGACAACGAGGATACCTTTATCGGTATAGCCGCCGCTGCCGTTTTGATTGATGACCCTGATATTGGTGGGCGCGCCTTCGGTATCGCCTTCGACGATCAGTTTGCTTGTCGGCGAGTCATCGCCGCCCAGTACGGAATAGATGCTGAGCTTGCCGCCGGGCTGGCCTGTATAGTTGCCGCCAACGGTGAAGGTGCCGAATTTATCGTTATAGCTGCCCGGAGCCAGCCAGCCGGCGTTGACTACGTCACCGGCTACTCTGCCGGAGCCCTGCAGAAAGGCATTATGCAGGACGTGGATCGTGCCGGTAAAGTTTTTACTGCCGCTGCCGTCTATCTGCAGGGCGCCGCCGTCCACTTCGACGGTTCCGGCAAAGCTGTTGTCGTTATTGGCCGCAGTCAGCATACCGGCGCCGGTCTTAATAAAAGTGCCGCTGGCATTGACGCCGTTCAGCACGCCTGTAACGGTCACGTTATATCCGTTGGTGTCGATGACTGCCGTTTTGTCAGCTGCCGCCGAGGCCAAGTTGATCTGTTTGTCGAGCGTCATGGCGGCTTCCGCAATCAGGCTGCCGTTATTGATGGTCAGATCGCTGTTTGTGCCCAAAGCGTCCTGCGAGGCGATCGCCAGGCCGCCGCCGTTGATGACAGTGACGCCGCTGTAGGTGTTGGTGCCGGCATCAGGCCGCAACGCCACGATGCCGCTGCCTGTTTTTATCACCGAGCCGCCGCCGATGATCTGCCCCTGATAGCTGCCATTATCGTCCTGTTCAAAAATGAGCGTGCCGCCGTCGGTCAGGTCGATATTCCCCACGTTGCCGTTGACCGGATGATTGACCGGCAGGCTTTCGGCTTTGGCGCTTAAGGAGGCGTCTTTACGCACTGTGATCTTGCCTGTGAAGCCGTCGTTGTTGCCGCTTAAACCAAGTGTGCCCTGCTGTACGTCTACTGTGTCAAAGCCCTGCATTGGGCCGGTTATCTCCCACAGGCCGGTACCTTTTTTAGTCAGGCTCGTAAAATTTTTAATAGCTCCGTTCAGTGTTCCCCCTACTTTATCATTGCCGCCGTCTAAGGTAAGTTTGTTTTTACCGCCGCCGCCGTCGATGTTGCCGGTAACATTGGAGCCGGGCATAAAGGTCAGATTATCGTCGCCTTTGGCAAAAATCAGGTTGCCGTTGACGATGCCGTTGTTGGTAAAGTCGATACCGTTGCCGCCGGAAGTGCCGATGACGTTGCCGCCGTCGGTGCGCTGGATCAGCCCGTTATTGATGACGCTGTTCCTGCTGTCGTTGCCGGTGCCGGTCCAGTCCTGAAACCAGATAGCCGCGCTTTTTTCAGCAATGACTGAACCGTTGACAACGATCGTATTGCCGCCGCCATGCACGTTGATCGCTTCGCCCATATTCTGCGGACCATACTTTTGCACTGTGCCGTCAACAGTGATCTTAGAACCGGAACGGACTTCGATAGTATTGGCGCCGGTGCCAAAATTGCCAATGTTCCTGTTGGCTGCGTTGGTGACAACGGCGTTTTTTTTGATATGAATAGTAGCATTATCGCGCAGGCTGATGGCGTTTTTATCGCCGACACTATAGACTGATTTATTATTGTCACTGCCTACTTCTACGCTCCAGCCATCGCCTGCGGCTGTATTGCCTGCGCCAATGGTCTGCCCGTCGTTTTTACTGTCCGGCACAGAAACATTGTCTGCCAGCGCTGTGTTGCTGATACCGGCAAATAAAAATCCTGTCATAATAGTTGTTAAAACTTTTTTCTGCAGCTTTGCTTTTCCCATATAATTGCTTTGTGTTCTCATCTTGATCCATCTCCAAATATATAATGCTGTTAGAAGCATCTAACATAGCCACTATTCTAGGCTCGAATGAACACACAAGCAAACGATAAAAATTTAATTAAGATTACTTTAATTAACCAATAATTTTTTTCTAACAGTTTATTTTCGCACTTTGGTAAAAGCAGGTATCCCTGTACTTTATTTGTCAGAAGCATATACGGCAAACAAGTGCTGCTCTATGCGAGAGTCAGCAAAAAAACGGTACTCTGAAAAGAGTACCGTTTACTTTATTTACATATGTTTTTTATCTTTATAATCTGCAAAACAACTGTATCTTAGACCAGTCCCAGCCATTTCCAGTAGGTTGCGCCCAGAATCATGATCAGCGCAAAAGCAATGATCGTAAGCGGGATACCTGCCCTGACAAAGTCATGTACCTCAAAGGTGTCGGTGCCGTAGGCGATCATATTCTGCGGCGCGTTGACCGGCAGTATAAAACCGAAGCTGACGACATATTGCAGGATCATCGTCATACCGACGATGTTGACGCCAGGGGTCTTAAGATGCTGCAGAACGGAAATGATGATAGGTATGATCGCTGCAGCAAGGCCTGTCGCACTGGCAAAGCCCATATGGATAACTATGAGGAACAGGGACATGATCGCCAGGACCATGATCGTGGTCGAGTTTTCGAGCCCGAAGCCAACTACGATCTCATTGGCCATCCAGGTAGCGGCTTTAGTAGAAAGCAAGGCAGTGCCCAGTGAAATACCGACGCCAAATAAAAGCACTGTGCCCCAGTTTACTTTATGAACAACGTCGTTCCAGCTCATAACGCCGATCTTGGGCAGCAGCAGCAAGGTAACGGCGACCATCGTCGTTGTCGATGTGTCGATCGGGTGCAGTTTCTTTTCGGTAGTCCAGAAGATCAGCAGGAAGATGGAGATAACCAGCAGCTTCATTTCATCGACACTGACCTTACCCATTTCTTTCAGCAGCCTGGCAACTGTTTCTTTACCGCCTTTGATTTCGTCGATTTCCGGCGGCATCAGGTGCATCATCAGCTTGTACAGGCAAATGGACATCAGCAGTGAGAACGGAGCTGCGGCGACAAACCAGTCTAGCCAGGAAATATCTACTCCCAGCTGGCTGCTGATAAAGTTTACGGCCACCATATTCTGCGCGGCGGCGGTTTTGATGCCGACGTTCCAGACGCTGTCGACCTGAGCTACAGTAATCATCAGCATACCTGCGAATTTACTTTTCAGCGGTACGTCAAACGCTTTGATCATACCCATAACGATCGGTACGAGGCAGGCTACGCGCGCCGTAGTGCTGGGCACGAAAAAGCTGAGGATGAAACCGCAGAGGATGACGCCGATAACGACACGGTTCGATTTTGCGCCCAGTTTGGAAAGGATCACCAGCGCGATACGTTTATCAAGCCCTGTTTTAGTCATGGCTACGGCCAGGAACATGGCTGCCGCCACTAAGCAGAACGCTGTTGAAGCAAAGCCTTTCAGCCCGATACCGAGTCCTGCCGCCGTACCGAACAGTTTACCTGTTTCGGGGTTGGGGGCAAAGCCGATCAGAAGCGCCATCAGCGTCATGATAACGCCGGCGCTGACCGGGTACGAGATCGCCGTTGTCGCCCAGACTATGACCGAAAAAACCATGATGCCGATCATTCTCTGGCCTGCTACGGAAAGTCCTTCCGGGTTTGGCAGCATAACGATCACTGCCAGAACAGCAAGCGCCAGATAAAAGCCATACTTTTTGAAGAAGCCTGCTTCTTCCGTTGTTGTTTTTTTGTCCGCTTCCATAATTTCACGCCCTTTGCTTTAATCTTATGTATTAAAAATGCCGCGGGCTCAACGCCCTGCATAAAAAAGCGGCAGAATCCTGATGCAGCTATCCGTACCAAAAGCTCCAGATAAACAAAAAACTCCGATATGTGCCGTCATCGGCTTATCGGAGTTCTGCTTTGCTTTCTCTATCCTGATTATACAGGCTTTTTTACATTTTTTCAACCGCTTTTATGTTACAGAAGTTACAGTTATCTCAATCCCTCTAAACTTTTTATACTTTCAAAATATTGTCTATAGTTTACAAACTGTTTTCTATAATTATATTCTTCTGCCGGGTTTTTTTGATATGTGAAAGGTATAGCTTTTACAGCAGTTTTTCTGTCCATTCAGTTTCTTTAAATCCGACCAGTACGTTATCTTCCGTCAGTAAAAGCGGGCGTTTGACCAGCATTCCGTCGGCCGCCAAAAGCTGCAGCTGTTCTTCTTCGTTCAGCTGCGGCAGTTTATCTTTCAGTCCCAGCGCTTTATATTGCAGGCCGCTGGTATTAAAAAACTTTTTCAGCGGCAGGTCGCTGTTTTTCTGCCAGGCGCGCAGCTCGTCAGCAGTGGGGTTATCTGTTTTAATATCGCGTTTTGTGTATTCGATGTTATGCGCCTGTAAGTATTTTTCGGCTTTCAGGCAGGTACTGCATTTGGGATAACATATAAAGATCATACTCTCACTCCTTTGCTTTTGCTGTTATTATAACACGTTTTTTGGCATCTGCGGCAGCTGTCCGTAAAATCTATCGTTTATCGCGATACTATTATCTCTATAGCTTAATATTTATTTTTCTTATTAATAAGTATAATAAATTAAATTTTCTGTTATTATATTACCTTGCAGGAATATTCACAGCTTACAGCGAATATATGAATTTACTATATATATGAAGGGAGATGAGCATCAAGTGGAACTTCACTTTAGACGCAGGCAGAATTTCAAAACATAGACAAGGAGGCACTCCTATTGATTCAATTTATCAATGTAAGTAAAGCTTACAAACAGCACAATGTTTTAGAAAATATCAATCTTTCGATCAACGAAGGTGAACTGGTCGTACTTATCGGCCCTTCCGGCTGCGGTAAAACTACTTTGCTGAAGATGATCAACCGTCTGATCGACCCTACGGCAGGACAGATACTGATCAACGGAACGGATATTATTGCACAGGACCCGATAGAACTGCGCAGAAATATGGGTTACGTTATCCAGCAGACAGGCCTGTTCGTACATATGACGGTACGCGAAAATATCGAGATCGTTCCGCATCTGGCCAAGCTGCCGCAGGACGAGATCGTTGAACGCACAGTAAAACTGATGGAAATGGTAGGCCTGCCGCAGGAATTTCTTGACCGGTACCCCAATCATCTCTCCGGCGGCCAGCAGCAGCGTATCGGCGTAGCCCGTGCTTTTGCCATGGACCCCGGCATCATTTTGATGGACGAGCCGTTTTCGGCCTTAGACCCTATCACACGCAGCCAGCTGCAGGACGAGCTTGTCAATCTGCAGGCGAAGCTGCGCAAGACTATTGTCTTTGTTACCCATGATATGGACGAAGCGGTGAAGATCGCTGACCGTATCTGTATTTTACATTCCGGCGATATACTGCAATATGATACCCCGGAAAATATCCTGAAGAACCCCGCCGACGGTTTTGTCAGCGAGTTTGTAGGTTCTAAGCGCATTTGGAGCAGCCCCGAACTGATCAAGGCCAAAGATATTATGATACGCACGCCGAAGATCACCTACCCCGATGTGCCGATGCTGAAATGTATCGAGAAAATGCGTATCGAAAACGTCGACAGCCTTTTGGTCGTTGATGAAAACGAACATTTATTGGGGATCATCCGCGCCCGTTCTATTCATGCGGCGCCGGATAAGAGCGAGCCGGTGTATACGGTAATGAAACCGGCACAGGCGACAGCCGACCCCAACGAGAACATTGTGGCCCTGCTTAAAAAGGTCAACAGCAATAATATTTCCAATGTTCCTGTTGTAGATGAAAATAAGCGGCTGCTGGGACTTATCACTAATTCCAGCCTCGTCACGACGATGAGTCAGCAATTTATTGACTTTGAGGAGGGCGAAGCATGAGTGGATTATTAGCATATGTACAGGACCAGCAGCAATATATAGGACTTTTACTGCTCAGCCATATCCAGCTGACTTTGCTTTCGGTCGCCATAGCCGTTTGTATCGGCGTGCCATTGGGCATTTACATTTCCGAGCGCGAGCGTTTGCTGCGGCCGGTAATGGGTTTTGCTAATCTGGCCCAGGCTATTCCCAGTCTGGCGCTGTTAGGTTTTCTGGTCCCTTATATGGGTATCGGCGCAGTTACTGCTGTAGCAATGGTAGTTTTGTATTCATTGCTGCCAATTTTGAAAAATACCTGTACCGGTCTGCGCAATATCAGCGCCGACACGCTGGAAGCGGCAAAGGGTATCGGTATGACGGATATGCAGGTGTTGTTTAAGGTGCGCCTGCCGCTTGCTCTGCCTGTGATCATGGCAGGTATACGTATTTCCAGCGTTACTGCGGTAGGGCTGATGACGATTGCGGCTTATATCGGCGCCGGAGGTCTTGGCACGCTGGTTATCAGCGGTATCCAGACCGACAACCCGAATATGATCCTGGCAGGCGCGATCCCTGCCTGCTGTCTGGCGCTGTTAATGGATTTTTTGATGAGCAAGGTCGAAACTGCGGTCACACCTGTTTCACTGCGCCCGGCTTCAAAAAAAATGTCCAAGGAAAGCCTGGAACGTACCAAGCAGCATCATAAACGCATCCTGGCAGTTGCCGGTATGATCGTTATTATCAGCAGCGGCTATCTGCTGAGCCACGAGTTTTTAAATAAGCATGATCTCCGCATCGGCTCTAAGGACGCGACGGAAAGCGTAATCATCGGTAATATGCTGTCCGACCTGATCGAAGCTAAAACCGACCTTAAGGTTGAACGCAAGCTGGCTTTAGGCGGCACGATGATCGCTTTTGAGGCCCTGCGTTCAGGAGAGATCGACCTGTATCCCGAATATACCGGCACCGGTTACAGCACGATTTTGAAAAATAAGCTGCGCCCCGGTTTTACACCTGATGAGATGTATACGCTGGTGAAACAGCAGATGCGGGACACGCATCAGATCGAGCTGCTGGAAAGCTTCGGTTTTAACAATACTTACGTTTTAGCGGTAACACAGGCGACCGCCGCTAAATACCATCTCAAGACGATGACCGATCTGACCCGTGTCAGTCATAATCTGCGTTTCGGCTGTTCGCCGGAATTTGCAGCCCGTGACGACGGTTTGCCAGGCATCGAAAAAACTTACGGTATGACCTTTAAATCGGTCAATAACTTCTCCGGGACGCTGATGTATACTGCGATCACGTCTGATAATGTAGATGTGATAACAGCTTTTTCGACGGACGGACTGCTGCAGAAATATGATTTAGTACTGCTGGAAGACGATAAAAATTTCTTCCCGCCATATTATATGCTGCCTTTCGTCAACGGCAAAACCAATGCCGAATATCCCGAGATAGCTCAGGCATTGTCTGTACTGAACAGCGCCATTGATGACGCTACGATGCAGAAGCTGAACTATGAAGTGGTTGAAAAAGGCCGTGACCGGGCAGAGGTTGCCCGCACCTTCCTTTTGGAGCGCGGTTTGGTAAAGCCGGAAGACTTTAAAAACTAAAATATTTTTAACGGCGCTTGCCCTTATTGGCAGCGCCGTTAAGTTTTTCAGCAGGCCGGCTATTGCTTTTATTTAATTGACAAGCCCTGTTATTATCTTTAAAATGATTATACCAGCATTAATAAGGAGTTTGCCATGAGTGAAAACAATAAAAAATATATACTTATCACTGCCGCTTTGATTGTTATCGGCGCCGCCTTGTATTTTTTTTACTGGATGCGTACGCCGCAATATACATTTACTCAGATCCACGAGGCTGTACAGCAGCATGATCTGACAAAATTCGAAAAGCATGTTGATTTGAATTCACTATATGCCCACGCGTATGACGATGTAGTCTATTATGCCTTTGGCGATCCCAAAGAGGCCAATCCATTTTTACTCGGTATCGTTCAAAGCCTGAAAAGTGTAGTTGTCCCAATCATGACCGAGCAGACCAAGCATTATGTGGAAACGGGTTCGATCGAAGACAATACAGAGGAAACCAGTGATATCGACGACACTGCCCCAGCACCAACTCCTGCACCCAGCCCGAAAACAGAAGGTCAGCAGCTGGCCGAGCAGCTTAAGGAACGTACCGGCTTCGGCACGATGCGCTACGAAGGTGTCGAAAGCAGCGAGCAGGTCGGCAAAACTGCCGATGTTGCTGTCAAGCTGTACGATAAACAATTAGAACATAATTTTATCCTGCATGTCAAAATGTACGAATTGGACGACGGCAGCTGGCGCCTGACGGAAATCACCAACCTCAAGGAGCTGCTGAAAGAGCGCGAACAGGCTACTGCCGCAAAGCTCAAACAGCTTAACAGCAAGGTCCAGGCCGAGCTTGACGCCGCTGTTACCGCCGTCCCCGGAACTATCGCTATCGATTCCAGCGGCGGCTGGTTCCCTTCTTATACCATGCAAAACACGTTTACCTTAAATAATATCTCTGCCAAAACTATTACCGGACTGCAGGGATCTGTCGAGGTTTTCGATAACGACGGTATGTTGCTCCAGCGCTGCCGTTTCAACGATTACCTGACTTTGGCCCCGCAGGGCAGCAGCAGTTTGAAAAAACTGTTCAGCCTTAACCAGTTCAAACCGGAAACTGTCCGCTTGCTGCGCAGTGATCTGAAGACTGTAAAATGGCAGGTCACCATCAGCAGCGTCAGCTTTGATGACGGCAGTCAACTGCAGCTGCTGACTCAGCTGCCTAAAGCTAAATAAAAGAACATAAAAACAGACACGCATAAGCGTGTCTGTTTTTATGTTCTTTTATTTCAGTTGATAGCTGATAATATCTGAGATCGTATCGATAGGCAGATAGTATTTTTGGATACCGGCTGCCATCGGTGCAACTTCACCCGGGTTGTAAACAACATAAATGCCCCAGTTATCAAGATCAGAATTCAGATAGAATTTTTCGTTACCGGAAACAATAACTTTTTGATAAGCAACGGTTGGTTTTTTCATTTGTTCGAGCAATCTGTTATCGCCTTTTTGCTGGATAGCGATCAGCATTTCCAAACGTGCTTTATAGTCGCTGCCGGGAACGAACATATCGGCCAGGGTATAGATCCTGCCTGTTTTCGGGTTAACGGTCAGCGTTGTGATAGATTCGTTGTCATGCGCACCGCCGGTATAAGCGCTGGCGTATTGTTCCAACGATAAAATTTCGGAATCGACTGTATAAGCAGTATAGTCGATATCCAATCTGTATTTTTCAGCAGCCTGTGTTTTGCCCAGTGCCTTTTGTTCTTTATCAAAACCTGCATTTACAAGGAAAGCGCTGCCTTTTACAAGTGCAAAGCCTTCTTTGACAGGATCAGGAGAACCGTTAGTGAAATCAAGATAGTTGTCTAAAGTGATTTTCTGGCTGTCGCTGGATAAATATTTATAGATCTCAGCTACAGTATTTTTGGTAGTCATTTGCGTCAACAGCGTATCCATCTTTACGCCGCCTTCAGATCCGGTGATGACCGGTGTGGCTATTTTCACCTGGCCTTCGTTGATTTTTTTCGTTTTAACAGTCAATTCTGCCGCCAAAGCCGATGCAGCAACGCTCAAGGTCAGTGCAACGACAATTCCTGCTGTAAATAACTTTTTAGATAATTTCATAAAACACCTCCTATTTTCTTAATACAATTATAGCATTTTATATAATAAAGTCAACTATAGTAAAACTTTTCCAACATTTAGTATATTTTAAATAATTTTAAATTTTACAAATGATACTTTTAAAAACATTAGTTACACTCAAATATTTACCGTTGTTTTTACAACTGTCACGGCATAAAAAAATACGACCTTCGGCTTGTCGCCAGGGTCGTATTTTATGATAAGTTTTAAATTAGTGCAATTGGTGGAGATGAGGGGAGTCGAACCCCTGTCCGAAAATATTGCAATATGACTTTCTCCGAGCGCAGCCGCTAATTTAGATTTTGCTTCCTTGACGCCAAGCGGCAGGCTTCGCGGTCGCTATCTCGATGAGTTTCCCCTGTCCGCCTCCGAGAATTGGCTTACGGGTATCCCACTGTTTGCGTCTTTTCCGTTCCCATGGGAGGAGGATCGGAAAGACGTTAGCATTAAGCTGCTAAAGCGTAATCAGTTTTTGCGTTTACTTTAAACGTCCGCCGTTTAACGTGCTAACGGAACCACGGCTCGCTTATCATACCACACCTACCCCCGTCGAAACCAGTACATCCCCGGTTATAAATATGGCCTGTAAGGCTCTAATTATTCTAACACAGGCGCCTGCTACTTGCAAGCGGCGTCCTGTGAAGAATATGCAACTTTTAACGGTTACGCTCTTTCATTGCGCGTTCCATTTCCCGCCTGGCGTCTTTATTAGCCAGGTCCTGCCGTTTATCATACAGCTTTTTGCCAGTCGCCAGCGCCAGCTCCATTTTTACCAGCCCGTGAGTAAAATACATTTTTAAAGGCACCAAAGCGTAGCCTTTTTCTTTGACCTTGCCGATCAGGCGGCGTATTTCCTCGCGGTGCAGCAGCAACCTGCGGTTGCGCAAAGGCTCATGGTTGAAACGGTTACCCTGATCATAAGGGCTGATATGCAGGTTATAAACATAGACCTCGGCCGTTTTGGTGATCTGGGCGTAGCTGTCTTTCATATTGGCTTTGCCTGCCCGCAGTGATTTTACTTCCGTACCTGTCAACTCAATACCGGCTTCGTAGGTTTCATGGATCGTAAAATCATGTCTGGCTTTTCTGTTTTCCGCAATGATTTTGATTTTCTTTTCTGCCATTATTGTTCACCTGGTTGTGGTTATTTTTTCTTGCGGCCTTTTTTCTTGCTTTTCGCGTGATTGACATATTTATTGCCGCCAACGCCGCCTTTGCCGCGTTTCTCCAGCGGCTTTTTGCGACTGCCGCTTTTACCATGTTTTTTGCCGCCGCTTTTTTCTATCGCGCTGCGTGCCGAAGCATGGCTGCGCTGCCCTAAAAGCTGAGCCTTTATCCTGTCGCGCACAGCATCGTTCTCGCCGGCCATAATAAAGTCGATGTTCCTGTCGGCAATATTGACCTGTAAGACCTCGATCCGCACCGGGTCACCCAAACGGTAGACCTTCCGTGTATGCGAGCCCAGCAGGGCGTATCTGTCCTCATAGAACTCATAATAATCGTCCATCAGGCTGGAAATATGTACCAGCCCTTCAACACCGTTCTCCAGTTCGATAAACATTCCGAAGGCAGTGACGCCGGAAATAACTCCGTCGAATTCTTCGCCGATATGGCCGGCCATATATTCTGCTTTTTTCAAATCGACCGTAGCACGTTCTGCTTCTGCAGCCGCACGTTCACGGATCGAGGAATGTTCGGCGATCGCGTCAAGGTTCAGTTCCAGCTTTTCGCTTTTTTGGTCATTCATTGCCGGGTCGCTCACCCATTCATGCAGCAGACGGTGCACTATCAAGTCAGGATAACGCCTGATCGGCGATGTGAAATGCGTGTAATACTCTGCCGCCAAGCCAAAGTGCCCAATATTCTCGGTCTGATAAACAGCCTGTTTCAGCGAACGTAAAGCTACTGTCGATACCAGCCGTTCCTCAGGCTTGCCAGCCATTTCCGCCAAAGCTTTCTGCACTTCGCCCGGTTTCGTTTCTTCGCTGACCTTGAGCTTAACGTTAAAGTTGGCCAGAAGCTTGGCCAGGTCTTTCATTTTTTCTTCGTTGGGCAAGTCGTGGACACGGTAGATAAACGGCCACTTTTGGTTAAACATATGGCGCGCAACAGTTTCGTTGGCTGCCAGCATAAATTCTTCGATAATAGATTCAGCTATGCTGCGGATCCTCTGCACGATCTCCACCGGTCGCCCCTGTTCGTCCAGAATGACCTTTTGTTCCGGCAGATCAAAGTCGATAGCGCCGCGTGTCGTACGCTTTTTGCGCAGCACCAGGCACAGCTCTTCCATCATTTTCAGCATCGGTACTACATCTTCGTACTTCTGCGCCAGTTCTTCGTCACCGTTCACCAGTATCTCACGCACAATACGGTAGCTGAGACGGTGGCGGACATGAATGACCGACGGGAATATCTCGTAGCTTAAAATGCGGCCCTTACGGTCGATATGCATCTCACAGGACATCGTTAAGCGGTCTTCGCCTGCATTAAGACTGCAAATACCGTTGGATAAACGCTCGGGCAGCATCGGCAGCACCCTGTCTACCAGATAGACGCTGGTGCCGCGCTCACGTGCTTCTTTATCCAAAACAGCGTTTTCTTTTACATAATAGCTGACATCGGCGATATGTACTCCCAGTAAAAATTCATCTTTGCCAAGCTGTTTGACATAAACAGCATCGTCCAGATCTTTAGCATCATCACCGTCAACAGTCACGATCGGCAGATCGCGCAAGTCACGTCTGCCTTCCAATTCGCTTTGCTTGATGCTTTTAGGCACACGTTTCGAGGCTTCGATGACCTGCGGCGGAAATTCCAGCGGCAGATCATTCTGCTTGATGATCGAAAGGATCTCCAGCCCCACATCGCCTACGTTGCCCAAAATCTCAATGATCTTGCCTTCGGCGTTGCGCCGTTCAACCGGCCATTCGGTGATTTCTGCCACTACCTTCTGGTTGGTCTTGGCCCCGCCGAAATGTCTTTTCATAATATAAATATCCTGCCCGATACGTTTATCGTCGGGTGTTACAAAGCCAAAATCTCCGCTTTGATGAAAAATACCGACAATCTTATTATTCGCATGAGTGATGATACGAATTATCTCTCCCTCCGGCTTATTGCCGCCGCTGGAGCTTTCCACACGTGCCATTACACGGTCATTGTTCATTGCACCGCCTAAAGCTCGGGGTGGAATGAATACATCGGGACGTTCGCCTTTGTTATCAGGTATCACGAACCCAAATCCCTTGCTGGTCAGCTGGAATCTGCCAACGACCAAGCCCATTTTTTCAGGCAGGCCGTAGGTCCCGAAACGGGTTTTAATAATCTCACCGTTTTCTTCCAGTTCCAGCATGTCTTTCCAGAAGTGATCAAGATTTCCGCTAATGGGGATCGTTTCGATCAGTGCTTCTGCTGTCTGCGGTGCATACGAGCTGCTCCGCATAAAATCTAATATTGTTGTTTTACTGCTTTTCGCTTGCATTATCTTCCTCAAGCATCATTTTTGCCACTGCTTCAGCAGCTACGATGCCATCTTTCGTAATTATTTGGCCCTGCATTTCTACCAGACGGCCTTTTTGTTTCAAACGCCGGCCTACACATTTTACCGTTTCACCAATCATAACGGGCTGCCGGTAACGCAGTTCCATTTTTGCCGTATAGGCAGGTTTTCCTTCTGTGACGAACAGGTAATGGCCCATGATCTCGTCCAGTAAGACGCTGATCAGACCGCCATGCATTCTCCCGTCATAGCTTTGATGCTCCTGTCTGGGTGTAAAATAAGCCACACATTCCTCGGCATCCATTGTAAATTCCATTTTTAAACCGATAGGATTATCTTTGCCGCAGGCAAAGCACCAGGTATATTCTTTTTCCTGCATTTTCTTACTCCATCAAAAATTCATAAATTTTTTGAAAAACATCATCCCGTTCATTATCAAGGGTCAGTATATGTCCGGAATGATGATACCAAACAAGTTTTTTATCAGCTGTGCCCAGATGATCATAAATATATTGAGCGCTGGCAGGTTTTACCGTATGCTCTACTTTTGACTGCATCACCAGGCAGGGTATTTTTATTGACTGCAAATACTTTTTTTTGCACAAATCGACCAGCTCAAACAGGCTGCTCAGCGGCTTGACCGGCATCATATGATAACAAACGCTGTAGCTTGCCGGCACCTGATACTGGCGCTGACGTTTTTTCAGGTAACGGATAAAAAAACGCAGTAACGGCAGATAAGGAGCCCTTCTGTCACAAACGTAAATCGGCGCTGCCAGGATAGCCGCTTTCGCTACCGGTAATTCAGCCGCAGCTTTAATAGTCAGCAGTCCTCCCATGGACAGTCCCACTATTGAAACTCTATCGCAGCCAGCCTGCAGGCGATACACACCATCGCTTACAGCCTTATACCAGTCCTGCCATTTTGTCTCGTTCAGATCCTGCGGCGTAGTACCATGCCCTGCTAAACGCACGCCCAGTACTGTCAGCCCCTGCTGATGCAGATATTCTCCCAGCAGGCGCATCTCTCCCGGAGCTCCCGTATAACCGTGAACCAATACTATACCCTGTTTGCCGCCTTGAAAGAAAAATTCTTCATTACCACTGAATGACTGCACTGTAATTACGCTCCTAATCTTACTTATACTATATTATTATACCATATGAAAAAAAATCCCACATCCGAAGATGTGGGATTTTACAAACAACTTACAATTCTTATTTAAAGAAGTTCAGAAGAATGCCGCCATGAGCAGCCAGAACCGGAGCAAATACCAAGGAAACGATAGTCATCAATTTGATGAGGATGTTCATTGCAGGTCCGGAAGTATCTTTGAACGGATCGCCTACGGTGTCGCCGGTAACAGCTGCTTTGTGAGCTTCACTGCCTTTACCGCCATGAACACCGGATTCGATGTATTTTTTAGCATTATCCCAGGCACCGCCTGCGTTAGCCATCAAAATAGCTACCAGCACGCCGGCTGCCAAAGAGCCGCCAATCATACCACCCAATGCTTCAGTACCAAAGAGGAAACCGATCAGCAGCGGAGCAACGATTGCCAGAACGCCCGGCAGAATCATTTCGTGCAAGGCAGCAGCAGTAGAGATATCTACGCATTTACGATAGTCAGCTTTAGCTTTGCCTTCCAGCAAACCAGGGATCTCACGGAATTGACGACGAACTTCTTCGATCATTTCGTAAGCGGCTTTACCAACAGATTCCATGGTCATAGCGCCAAAAACGAACGGCAGAGTTGCGCCGATGAACAGGCCAACCAAAGTTACAGGGTTGAGCAAGTCAATGGTAGTGAGGTTAACGGTATGCGCATAAGCAGAGAACAGAGCCAGTGCAGTAAGTGCAGCAGAACCGATAGCAAAGCCTTTGCCGATAGCAGCAGTAGTGTTGCCAACTGAGTCAAGTTTATCAGTGATTTCACGAACTTCAGGAGGAAGCTCGGACATTTCAGCAATACCGCCGGCATTGTCGGCGATCGGGCCGTAAGCGTCAACAGCAACGGTCAAACCGGTGGTGGAGAGCATACCTACAGCAGCCAGAGAGATACCGAACAGTCCCATGCCGCCGTTAGTAGCGCCGCCCATTACAAAGAAGGATACGATTACGCCGATGCAGATGAAAAGCATAGGCCAGAAAGTAGAATACATACCAACTGCCAAACCGGCAATAATAGTGGTTGCCGGACCGGTTTCGGATTGTTGAGCGATTTTCTTAACACTCCCGAAATCAGCAGAGGTATAAATCTCGGTGATCTTGCCAATGATCATACCAACAAGCAGACCTGCTGCAATAGCCCAGAATGCATCCAGAGAACCAAACAGGCTGTTGGAAAGATAAGCAGCAGCAGCGATAACGATAGCACCACCGATGTAAGTACCGCTGTTCAGTGCAGCCTGAGGGTTTTGAGATTTGCTGGAACGGGCAAACATAACACCGATGATAGAAGCAAGGATACCGGCAACAGCCAGCATGAAAACAAATTCGACACCTTCACCGCCGGGATATGCAACTGCACCCAGAGTCAAGGCGGAGATAATTGCGCCTACATAGGATTCAAACAAGTCGGCACCCATACCGGCAACGTCGCCTACGTTATCGCCTACGTTATCAGCGATAGTAGCAGGGTTACGCGGATCGTCTTCCGGGATACCGGCTTCAACTTTACCAACAAGGTCAGCACCAACGTCAGCAGCTTTAGTATAAATACCGCCGCCAACACGGGCAAACAATGCGATCGAGCTTGCGCCCAGACCAAAACCGGTAACAATATCAATGTTACGGTCAAAAACAAAATAAGCTACAGACAGGCCGGCAATGCCAAGGCCTACAACACCCAGGCCCATTACAGCGCCGCCGGAGAAAGCGATTTTCAGAGCTTCGCTCATGCCATGACGGGCAGCTTCAGCTGTACGAACGTTAGCTTTAGTAGCCACGTTCATGCCCAGATAACCTGCGCAGATGGAGAATACAGCACCGCCGATAAAGCAGAGCGCAGTGCTTACGGATAAGAATGTAGCAATAATTGCAGCAACAACAACGATGAAGATAGCAAGATATTTGTATTCTCTGTACAGAAATGCCATTGCACCTTCATGGATATAGCCAGCGATCTCCTTCATACGGGCAGTACCGGCATTAGCAGCGCTGATAGCGTTACTGAGCATTACTGCCACGCCGAGGGCAACAAGACCGACGACTATGGATAAAATTAAATAAGTACTCAAAACATTGATCCCCTTTCTGTTTCTTTTGAGTTTTTAAAAATTAAGAACGCAGAGCGTTCTTTTTAACCAAATTAACCGTTGATTTTTGCCAGAGCAAGCGTGATGATACCAAAAGCAGTACCCAAACCAATCGTAACTTTAGCCATTAAAGTATCAACATCATTACCCTTGCCGAAGAAGGCACCACCACCGCCTCCGCCGAACGCATCTGACAAGCCTGAGCCCTTCCCGGACTGCATTAACACAGACGCTATCAAGGCGATACAGACGATTACGTCTAATACCATTAAGACAGTTGCAATCACAAAGCTTACCTCCTCTTTTACTTAGTACCTAACTATTCTATCATAATGTTATACAGCTTACAACGGTAAAATATAAAAAATTGTACAAAATTTAGTAAAAAGCAGGGCAAATACGCGTCCGGTATCTGCCCTGCTTCAAAATAACCGTTACTCCGATTATTTATTAATGTTGTAAAATACAGCTTTGCCTTTATACTTGGCAGCGCCGCCGAGGTCTTCCTCGATACGGAGCAGCTGGTTGTATTTGGCCACGCGGTCAGTACGTGCCGGAGCACCTGTTTTGATCTGTCCGGCATTGACAGCAACGGCAATATCTGCCAATGTAGTATCTTCGGTTTCACCGCTGCGATGCGAAATAATACAGGTATAGCCTGCCCGTTTAGCAGTTTCAATAGCATTGAAGGTCTCTGTCAAAGTACCGATCTGATTGACTTTGATCAAAATAGCGTTAGCAGTATCATTTTTGATACCTTCAAGCAAACGTTCTTCATTGGTAACAAACAGATCGTCGCCAACCAGCTGAACTTTAGTGCCTAATTTCTTCGTAAGCGCTTTCCAGCCCTTCCAGTCGTCTTCCGCCAAACCGTCTTCGATTGAAACGATCGGGTATTTTTCGCACAAAGCAGCCAGATAATCTACCATTTGGTTGGAGGTTTTTACCAAACCTTCGCCTTCCATCTGATATTTTCCATCTTTATAAAATTCGCTAGCAGCAACGTCTAAAGCGATCATGATATCTTCGCCCGGTTTATAGCCTGCTTTTTTCACTGCTTCAAGGATGACTTCGATCGCCTCTTCATTGGATTTCAGATTCGGCGCAAAACCACCTTCATCACCCAGGCCTGTTCCCAGTCCTTTAGCGTTCAGCAGGGCCTTTAAACCATGATAGATTTCAGCGTTCATGCGCAAAGCCTCGCTGAAGCTTGCAGCGCCGACCGGCATGATCATAAATTCCTGAATATCGACGTTATTATCAGCATGCTGCCCGCCGTTCAGAATATTCATCATCGGTACCGGCAGCTCCTGTGCGGAAACACCGCCCAGATACAGATACAGCGGCAACCCTACAGAAGCAGCGGCAGCCTTGGCTACAGCCATGGAGACGCCTAAAATAGCGTTGGCGCCTAATTTTCCTTTATTTGGTGTCCCGTCCAAGCGGATCAGCATCTCGTCGATTTCTACCTGACGGGTTGCTTCCAGTCCAATCAAAGCTTCAGCAATAACGTCGTTGACATTATCGACTGCTTTAGTCACGCCTTTGCCCAGATAGCGGTTTTTATCACCATCACGCAGCTCTACCGCTTCATGCGCGCCGGTAGACGCTCCTGAAGGAACAGCAGCGCGTCCAACGGAACCGTCTTCCAGGCAAACCTCTACTTCGATAGTCGGATTGCCGCGGGAATCCAAAATTTCTCTTGCATATACTTCAGTAATCATTGCCACTCTAACTTCACCTCATCATTTATTTTTATCTGTTAACAGACTTTTCCCTGTCATCGCAGCAGGCTGCTTGATTTTCAGCAGTTCCAGCAGCGTCGGCGCAATATCAGCCAAAATGCCTTCGTGTAAAGTATGTTTTTCATCACTGACTACCAAAAAAGGAACCTGATTCGTTGTGTGAGCCGTATAAGGCTGTCCTGTCGTTTCGTCAAGCATCTTTTCCAGATTGCCATGATCAGCCGTAATACAGGCTGTTCCATGCAGTGACAATACCTTTTCAACAATACGCCCCACACAGGCATCGACAGTTTCCATTGCCTTGACAGCAGCATTCAGCACGCCTGTATGCCCTACCATATCGGGATTGGCAAAATTCAATATTATCATGTCGTACTTATCTGTATCCAGAAGCTCTGCCAGCTTATCTGTCACAAGCTCGGCGCTCATTTCCGGCTGCAGATCATAGGTAGCCACTTTCGGTGACGGAATCAGAACTCTGTCTTCACCGATATTCGGTTCTTCCTCGCCGCCATTAAAGAAAAAGGTCACATGAGCATATTTTTCCGTTTCGGCGATCCGCAGCTGCTGAAGCTTGTGGTCAGCCAGTACTTTGCCCAGCGTATCTTCCAGCGTTTCCGGAGCAAAGGCAACGGGAGCTTTTATAGTTTCGTCATACTGCGTCATACAAACAAAATTTACCGGACGGGCTGTCTGAGGACGCGCAAAATAAGGAAATTCTTCATCTACAAATGCTCTGGTCAGCTGCCTTGCCCTGTCGGGACGGAAATTGAAAAAAATCATGCCGTCACCGGCTTTGACGCAGGAATCTGCTTCAGGTGCAGCTATGAACGGAACTACAAATTCATCAGTGACCCCGCCCGCATAAGAAGCACGCACACCGCTGACCGCATCAGTACAAACAGTGCCGTCATGCAAAACCATAGCGTCATAAGCTTTCTGCACACGTTCCCAGCGTTTATCGCGGTCCATAGCGTAATAACGCCCTGCTACTGTAGCGATTTTACCCACGCCGATACGCTTCGTCTCCGCGTCAAGTTCTGCCAGATAAACATCGGCAGTCTGCGGTCCAACATCGCGTCCGTCTAAAAAAGCATGTACATAAACCTTGTTCAGGCCCTGCCGTTTAGCCATTTCTAATAGAGCAAACAAATGACTGATATGACTGTGCACTCCACCGTCAGAAACAAGACCCAGCAGGTGCAGCGCACTGCCGTTGGCTTTTACGGTCTGCATAGCTTTACTCAAAACAGTGTTTTCAAAAAAGTCACCGTCTTTTATGGCTTTAGTGATCCTTGTCAGCTCCTGATAGACAATACGTCCTGCCCCGATATTCAAGTGACCGACTTCGGAATTACCCATCTGCCCGTCTGGCAGGCCTACGGCTGCACCAGAACAGGATAAGCGCGTATGCGGATATTTGTCGAACAAAGCATCCAAATTAGGTGTCTTTGCCAAAGCAGCTGCATTATACTGCCCTGCCGGAGCAATACCCCAGCCATCTAAAATCATCAGCAATAGCGGCTGTTTTGCCATTTTCGTCACCCCTTATATACTGCGTGCGATAGCAGAAAACGCTTGCGCATCCAGGCTCGCCCCACCTACAAGAACTCCGTCGATACCGCTGATTGCAAAATCTGCGGCATTTTTAGCATTAACGCTGCCGCCATATAAAACACGAACCTTACGCGCGATATCTGCAGAAAATAGTTTTTCCAGCTTATTTCTGATCAGCAGGCATACTTCCTGAGCATCTTTAGCAGTTGCAGCCTGACCGCTGCCAATAGCCCACAATGGTTCATAGGCAACAACCAAAACTTCCGCTTCATCAGGAGTAATGCCCTTTAAGGCACTTTTCAGCTGCATGCTGATTTTACGTGAAGTCTTTCCTTCTGCGCGCTCCTGGGCATTTTCACCTACGCATAACATCGGTTTCAAACCATTTCTGTATGCAGCTCGCATCTTTTTAGCAACAGCCACTTCATTATCACCGAACATGGTGCGGCGTTCAGAATGACCGATCAAAACATATTCAGCGCAGATATCAGCAATCATTTTACCGGAAACAGCACCTGTATAAGCGCCTTCATCTTCCCAATGCAGGTCCTGAGCTCCGTAGCCTACATGTTTACCGTAAATGGCTTCAGCAACGCTTTCCAGTGCTGTAAACGGCGGAAAAACAACTACTTCGTTAAGCGTCCCATTAGTATCACTGACGATATCTTCAGCCAGTTCAACTGCTTCATCCACATTTTTATGCATTTTCCAGTTGCCGGCCACAATTTTACGGCGTACATCATCTAAAGCCGCAACACCTGGCAGGACTTTGCCTTCCAGATATTCCAGCGAAGCGCCTCCACCAGTGGAGATATGCGTAATTTTTTTAGCCAGCCCCAGCTTTTCAATGGCAGCCACAGAATCACCGCCGCCGACAATGCTCATAGCTCTACTTTTAGCAACAGCCTGAGCGACAGCTTCAGTACCTTTGCAGAAGGCATCCATTTCAAAAACACCCATGGGCCCGTTCCACACGATCATTTTAGCATCCTGCAGCGCATCCTGATACAAAGTGCTGGTCGCAGGGCCAGTATCCAAAGCCATATATTTTTGATCCAGCTTAGCTACTTTTTCAACTTTATGGCTGGCATCGGCAGCAAAAGTCTCTGCCATTACCAGATCTACCGGCAGCAGCAATTTTACTTTACGTGCTTTGGCCTTAGCCAGCAGTTCTTTTGCTAAAGCGATCTTATCATCTTCAACTAAAGATTTGCCCATTTTATGCCCTTGAGCAGCTAAAAAAGTATTGGCCATACCGCCGCCGATCAGCAGGGTATCTACTTTTTTCAAAAGATTTTCGATCACGCCGATCTTGTCGGAAACCTTGGCACCGCCAATGATAGCAACAAAGGGATGCAGTGGATTTTCCACAGCCTGTCCGACAAAGCGAATTTCTTTTTCCAGTAAAAAGCCTGCTGCTGAAGGCAGAAAATGCGTAACCCCTTCCACCGAAGCATGGGCTCTATGAGAAACACCAAAGCCGTCATTAACATACAGATCTGCTAAAGATGCCAGTTTTTCGGCAAAATCCATATCATTTTTTTCTTCTTCTTTATGGAAGCGCAGATTTTCCAGCATCAAAATCTTACCGGGTTTAAGCTTCTGTACTGCTTTTTCAGCTTCTTCACCGATGCAGTCACCTGCAAAAGCAACAGGCATATTCAGCAGCTTTGCCAAATGCTTGGCAACAGGCGCCAGACTGTATTTGATATTAACTTGTCCTTTAGGACGGCCTAAATGCGCCATCAAAATGACCGCAGCTTTATGCTCCAGTAAATATTTGATAGTTTCTAACGAAGCACGAATTCTGGTATCATCGGTAATCTTACCGGTTTCGTCCATCGGCACATTATAGTCGACACGTACCAGCACTTTTTGACCGGCAACGTCTAAATCACACAGGTTTTTTTTATCCATTAGAATGATATACTCCTTTAATTACAGGCCTTGTTTAGCAATGTAGGCAGCAAGATCTACCACACGATTGGAATAACCCCATTCGTTATCATACCAGCTGACAACTTTCGCCATTCTTTTGCCGACCATCATCGTAGACAAACCATCAACGATAGAGCTCAACGGACAGCCATTGTAATCTCTGGAAACCAAAGGCAGCTCATTATAACCCATAATGCCTTTTAATTCACCCTCAGCTGCTTTTTTCAAAGCGGCATTTATTTCTTCAACAGTAGTATCTTTTTCCAAAACAACGGTCAAATCAGTGATGGAAACATTTGGTGTCGGCACACGCATAGCAAAGCCATTCAATTTGCCTTTGACTTCAGGAAGCACCAGAGAAACTGCTTTCGCAGCTCCGGTAGTAGTAGGAATAATGGACATCGCCGCAGCACGGGCACGACGCAGATCCTTATGCGGTAAATCAAGGATTTTCTGATCATTTGTATAGGAATGGACAGTAGTCATCAAACCGCTTTCAATACCGAAGTTTTCCAAAAGCACTTTGGTAAACGGAGCCAGGCAGTTAGTAGTGCAGGAAGCATTTGAAATGATATGATGCTCCGCAGCGTTGTATTTTTTCTCATTAACACCCATAACGATAGTGATATCCTCGCCTTTAGCAGGTGCGGAAATAATTACTTTTTTAGCGCCGGCAGTCAAGTGCGCTTTTGCTTTTTCACCTTCAGTAAAGCGTCCAGTAGATTCAACTACGATCTCAACTCCCAATTCACCCCAAGGCAGCTTAGCAGGATCTGTTTGAGCGATAACTTTGATTTTTTTACCGTCAACAACGATATTATCACCGTCAACAGAAACTTCATGCGGGAAAGTGCCATGTACAGAGTCATATTTCAAAAGATGAGCCAAAGTTGCAGCATCAGTCAAGTCGTTAACGGCAACTACTTCTACCTCCGGATTAGTAAAAGCAACACGGAAAACCTCGCGGCCGATACGGCCAAAACCATTAATACCAATTTTTGTCATGATAAAAATCCTCCTTTTATGCTTTGAGCAAATTATATGTTTGCACTAATGTGCCTTGTAACCTTAATCATTTTCCAACATTCTCACTATGTCGTGAGCTGCTGCTTCATCAGTTATCAGTATATCCTGACGCGACGCCCTGATTACTGACAAGATAGCTGCTGCTTTAGACCGTCCTCCGGCTACGCCGATAACAGTTCCGATCTTTGGCAGATCCTGCAGCATCAGTCCGGCGTTGTTTGTCATATAGATCTGTCTGCCATCTAAAGCGCAGTACTGCCCGAACGCTTCGCCTACGGCGCCGTCATCCAGCAGTTTTTTTATGAATTCCGGCGGCAGCCTGCGGTGCCGTGCCATTACTGAAGCCTGTCCTACACCATGCACCAGGATATCGGCCCGTTTGATAATATCAACCACAGATTTGACCCCAATATCCTCTGCTAAAATACTATTCAGTATCTCTTCACTGACGCTGTCCGGGACATACAGCTGCCTGTAAGATGCTCCCAGCCGCTGAGCCAGGACTGTGGCTATAGTATTAGCCTGTAATTCAACATTATCACCCAAACCGCCGCGGGCTGGTACTACAACTGTTTTAGGCTCATTGCCGCTTACATTAGCAGCCAGGGCAGCCATAGTTGTACCACCGCTTACGGCAACGATATGTTCTTTGCCGTCATTCAGCAGATTTCCAAGAATCCTCGCCGCAGCACGGCCGATTTCACGTTTGACCACCTCTTCCTGGTCAGAGTCTCCTGGAATGATGACTACACGCCCAATATCCAGGCGTTCACATAAAAACTGTTCCAAAGAGTTCAGATCCTGCAATTTACGGACATAATCAGCAAGCTCTTTCAGAATATCCGCGCCCTCTTCAGTCACCGACATTCCGGCAGAAGAAAATGCCAGTAAACCACCGTTTTTCAAAAAATCGACCTGTGCCCGCAATACTCTTTCACTCAAACCCAGCCTAGCAGCCAACGCCCTGCGTCCGATAGGATACTCATGGCTCACCTGCCTTAATATCTGGTATCTCTGAACTAAAAGATTTGTAAGCTCGGGAACGATTTTTTTCTGTAAATTAATAATACTGTCCATAGTGATCTCCCAGCGCATTTTGTCCCTCGTGGTCCATTTTTAGTCCCACTAGCTCTAAAAATAAATTTTCAGAAATCTTCATTTAGTCTATTGTAGCACAAGGTATAAAAGAAAAAAAGTGGTGTTGTGTTAAAAACAGCAACAAATCATAATTTATTTATTAAATTTCAAACAAAAAATAAAAAGCCGAAGAACAGTCCTCGGCTTTAAAGTAAAATCTTACTAACGATAACTTACATTTTCAGGATACATATCATGCATCATCAAACGTTTTTTAGCAGCTGCTTCCCACTCTGTGCCCGGTTTGCCATAGTTGGCATATGGGTCGATCGCCAAACCTCCGCGCGGAGTAAATTTACCCCAAACTTCTATATATTTCGGTTCCATCAGCTTGATCAGGTCTTTCATAATAATATTTACGCAATCTTCGTGAAAATCGCCATGATTGCGAAAGCTGAATAAATACAGCTTTAACGATTTACTTTCTACAAGTTTCTGATCAGGCACATAGGAAATATAGATCGCAGCAAAATCCGGCTGTCCTGTCATCGGGCACAGGCTTGTAAATTCCGGGCAGTTAAATTTTACAAAATAATCATTGCCGGGATGTTTATTAATAAAAGCTTCCAGTACTTCAGGAGCATAGTCCGTAGGATACTTAGTTTTATTGCCTAAAAGGCTCACGCCTGTCAATTCTTTTTGGTCTCTTCCAGAAGTCATAAATCCTCCTTATTTTTTTGCTGAAGCAAAATTAAATATTTCACAGCGTTCTAAAGCTGTCACCAATACCATACCCACGACACCGGAGATAAACTGGCCTACTAAAACAGTAGACGCCAACAGCCAGTAAGGCAGATCCAGCAATACAGAAAGCCAGACCGGCACTCCTAACCCCGGTATTAAAGTAATTGCCAGCATCACAGCCCAATTACCTAAATCATGGCGTTTAGCATAAACTATTGTCAGACTTGTCATAATACCAACCAAACCGCCGCCTAACATATCCAAAGGTCCCAAACCACCCATCAGAGTATTTGCCAATACATTTACCAAACCAAATGGAATTATCAGGAAAGGAAAGATAGCGCTCAAACCATATAAAGCCGTCGCAATGCGTACCTGGTACTGTCCGAAGGCAAAGCTTTGCGTACACATCATAACAACCAGATATAAAGCCATACACAAGGCGGAAATAGTCAATTTTTGCGTTTTAGTGAGATTTTTCATATTACTATGCTCCTTTCTTGCTGTGACCAAGAACGGAACTACATAAAAAAGGACGAAAATCAAAATTTTCGTCCCATCCATGTTAAAACAGTTCTGCTTTAAGCAGAACACCCGTAGTTTTATTTTGAGACAGGATGGTCACGAACTGTCTGTTATTTGATTACTTAGGCATTATAGCAAAGTTTACTCATCTTTGCAAGTACTTTACAGTAGAATTGATTATACAATAGCTTTATCAGGACGGACTAAGAACCACGCCAATACGCCAACAACACCCGATAATGCTGTTGCGATCAGTGCAGCATCCCAACCGTAGCTGGTCGCGATCCAGGCAGTTAAAGTTGGAGCTATGACGCCACCAATATTTCCCCAGAAGTTCATCCACCCGGAAATAGAACCGGCAAACTCTCCCCCTAAATTGATCGCACAGGCCCAGGAGGCATTGAAAGTCAATCCCAGCGACCCCAGTGATAAAGATAGCCACATTACGTTTTGCATAGGATCAGCGGTTCTTGTAGCAATATACAAAGCCAGGGAACAAATTATAATTCCAGCAGAACCACATAAAGTACGTATCCAATATTGTGAAGCACCTTTGGCAATAGCTTTATCACAGAAATAACCGCTGCTGAAGGTAATGATAATCAAAGTCAGCCACGGCATTGCTGCCCATATGCCCATTTTTGCAAGTGAGAAACCGTGTGCCTCCATTAAATAAAGCGGCAGCCATGCCAAAAATACGAACATAATATAATCGGTGATGAAATACTGCACACCAATAGCCCAAAACTGTACAGAAGTAAATAATTTACCCCACGGAGCAGCTTTTTTTACAATTGGAACATCAGTACGTCCTTCGTTAATATGAGCTAATTCAGCTTCATTAACATAGGGGCTTTCTGCAGGATTTTCAGGAACATATTTATGCCATACCCAAGCCATTAAGATCCCCACAATGCCAAAAATCAAAAAAACCATTTTCCAGCCAACTGTAGACATCAATGCAACAGTCAAAGCCGGCCCTATTACTGGCCCCAAAAAAGAACCGTTCAACAAAAATGAGCTGGCGTTGCCTTTTTCCTTTTTATTAAACCATCTGAAAATAGCAATCGCAAAAGCAGGATAAATAGGCCCTTCACCCATACCGAACAAAAATCTTACTGCAGCAAAAGAAAATTTTCCCTTTGCCACAGCAGTCAAAGCAGTAAATACAGACCACCAAATTACAGCCAGACTTCCTGTAATCCGGTGTCCAAACTTTTCAGCCATCATACCACCTGGAACCTGCATCAAAGCATAACCGGCAAAGAAAAATGATTGAATAAGTCCCATATCTATTTTATCAAAACCATATTCTTTCATAATAACAGGAGTAGCAACAGACAGATTTACTCTATCCATATATGAAACAAAACTGACGATAAAAATCAACCAGGCAACTTTCCATCTAAAATTACTCATCTTCATCATAATATCTTCCCCCACATAATAAAGTTCATTTATAAAGAACAAAGTGCTTTTATAGCTTACTATCCGGCATTTCGATTGTCAATAAAAACTTTATATTTTTAGTAAAAGATATTTATTTTTGTAAACTTAATGTATCGTTTTTACATTTTTGTAATTTTTCATAATAATCTAAAATATTGATACTTTGAATAAGATTTTTAGTATTTGCAAACTATATTATTTCAGGAATCATATATAATGCTTATTTTTTAACAGACAGTTTTCCAATACACACGGGCATGCAACTTCCGCTTTTGCCTGCCATGTGTCCCAGGGCAAGGCCTGGCCGGA
>ERZ826764.99-NODE-99-length-129057-cov-40.014705_pt1 | contig 129057 bp, 120 predicted proteins | sample MGYA00519870_ERZ826764 | MGnify/ENA primary metagenome ERZ826764 (study PRJEB31778, sample SAMEA3449239) | human gut metagenome | biome: human gut; feature: human-associated habitat; material: faeces | place: United Kingdom | collected 2010/2012 ... | reverse complement strand
TCATCAACATCAAGCACGGCGGAATCGAAAAGTGGGGTATCGAATGTATCTACCTTGGAACTTCCGTACCTGTTGAAAAGATGGTCGACGCTTGTATCGAAGAAAACGCAGAAGCAATCCTCGCTTCGACTATCATTTCTCACGATAATGTTCATTACAAGAACATGAAGAGAATCAACGATCTGTGCGTTGAAAAGGGTATCAGAGATAAGGTTATCATCTGCGCCGGCGGTACTCAGGTAATCCCTGAAGAAGCTGTTAAGACCGGTATCGACATGGGATTCGGAAGAAACTCCCACGGTATCGACGTCGCTACCTTCTTAGCTGAAGAAAGACAGAGAAGAAGAGGCGAAAGAGAATAGCCATCGCTCTGCGCGCGGGAGCTTCGGACGATCGAATGGTCTCGTGCTGAGTCACTGACTAAAGATTAAAGGGCTGGGCCGATATAAAGCCCGGCCCTTTTTATCATCACATTCTGAACGCGACTGTAAAATAATGGTTGTAAAAAACTGGGAATTGTTGTAGAATTTCTGTATAAATCAAATTCTGCCAACAAATCCGGTCGGTTTCGCCTTAAAAATCCTTTTAATTATAGCAATTATTGCGTAATGTTGGCAGAAAACAGAAAAATAATAAAACTGACAACAAAAACCGCAAAAAAAGTTGGCACTTTTTGATTATTTGTATTTTATGCCAACAAACAGCTAAAAAGAAAGGGAAAAATGGCAAATATAACCTATGAAATGGAGAAATTGTTGGCAAAACTTAGCCAAGAACAGGATTCTGCCAACAAAGAGATGAAAAACTTGCCGGAAGGTAGAATTTCATCTGTCAAGAGAAACGGCGTCGACACGTTTTTTCGGGTAGATGAGAAAAGAACAAGAAAGAGTATAAACAAAGACGAAAATATGATAAGGGCTTTAGCCCGAAAAAAGTATCTGCATAAGCAGCTTGAACTTTTAGCCGCAAATCAAAGAGCCGTTGAAGAATTTTTAATGCGGTACACAGAAGCCACTGCCGATGAAATATTGGAGAGACTTCCCAAACCCATACGGCCATATTGCTTTTCTCACCCTGACCGCAAAGGTCGCTGGGGCGACGGCTTCTACAGGCAGAGCGATTACATGCCGGAGAAAAAGATACATACCACTTCGAAAGGATTAAAAGTCCGTTCCAAATCAGAGGTGCTGATAGCAGAGAAACTTTACGAGCACAACATAGAATTCAGATATGAACAGATATTACAGATAGAACAAATGGAGTTTGCTCCCGACTTCACAATTATGGCCGATGACGGCAGACTCATATACTGGGAACACTGCGGCCTTACCGGCAGCAAAAAATACATGGACCGACACAAAAGAAAACTTGAAATATACGAAAGAGCAGACATAGCTCCCTGGACAAATCTCATAATCACATATGACGACCAATACGGCAATATAAATATGAATGTAGTAGAAAGCGAGATAAAGTGTAAAATAAAGGGAGGGGCATTTTGATAGAGACTCGGCGCCTTATTATATCGGAAGCAGGATATAGCGATATTCCGGCGGTAATAGAACTGGAAAGCCACGAGGATAACCGCGATTATCTCTGGATAGGTACAGAAGAAGAACATAGAAGCGAAATAGAAGACCCGGACCATCTGCTCTTAATGTTCAGAAAAAAAGAAGACAGAAAGACCATAGGATATGCACTTGTCAGGCTCAATAGAAAATCAGAAATATTTGAACTGAGGCGCATAGCTATTTCAGATAAAAGAAAAGGATACGGCAGAGAATCCATGAAAGCTCTGCTGAAATACGCCTTTGAAGAAATGAATATAAACAGATTTTGGCTGGATGTTTATCCCGACAATATATTCGGTATCAGACTATACGAAAGCCTGGGAATGAACAGAGACGGAGTCCTCAGGCAAAGTTACAAATCAGAAAGAGGTTACCTAAATCAGATAATCTATTCCATGTTAAGAGAAGAGTATTTTTCAAAAGGAGGAAACTGATATGTTACGCCTTGCGGAGATGAAAGACATGACCGACTGGATCAGACTCAACAGAGAATTTATGGATTTTGAGATCCAGGATAATAACTTGTGGAATAATATAGACTTGGCTGAAAACGAAGAACTGGCAGAGGTCTTCGCAGAGGCTCTCAAAAGCCCTGAGAATATAGCGATCTTCATGATAGAAGATGGCGGTAAGACTATCGGTTTCGCTAACCTCGTAAAAATTTTCAGCGTATGGTCTGAGGGCTTCGCCCTGATGATAGACGATCTCTACCTTGCTGATGAATATCAAGGTAGAGGATACGGCACAAAAGTGATGGAAGAAATAGAAGATTATGCCCGCAGGAACAACTTTAAGAGACTGCAGTTCCAGTCGGAAGAAAGCAATCCGAAAGCTAAGGCCTTTTACACCAAGATAGGATATAGACCTGCGGCAATGAGTTTTTATGTACGTTATTTATAGGAGAAGAAAATGGAAAAAGCAAATTGGGAACAGAAAGTAAAAGAGATAATTACTGGATATCTGAGCCGGGGAGACGGCTGCTTCGACGCTGAAATGCACGCAAAACTGTGCGGCTACAGCTATGAAGAGCAGATGATTTCCATCGAGTTTGAGACGCTCAAATGGCAGATAAACGAACGAGGAGGCATACACGGCGGAGCCATAGCCGGAATGTTCGATACGGCCTTTGGGGTTGTGGCCAACTTTGTAGCCGGAGAAAACGAAGCTGCGACAGCCGATATGAACGTGTCGTTCATCAGACCGGTAGAATACGGAGAGCATCCGGTGATAACAGTATATATAGTTAAAAAAGGAAGATCCATAATCAGGCTCAGAGCAGAGATGTTCTGCAAAGAAAGCGGCAAGCTGACCGCGGCCGCAGCAGGGACGTGGATACCGCTATAAAAGAAAGGAATGATAACATATGAGAGTAGACGTATTAGTTGCGGAAATCGGTTCCACTACTACGGTGGTAAACGCATTTAAAGACCTGGACAGCGATAATCCCGTTTTCTGGGCGCAGGGTCAGGCTCCTACTTCCGTCATGGACGGAGACGTGAGAATTGGTCTTCAGGGGGCCATAGACGATCTCTGCCGTAAAATGGATATAGATAAGCTGGAATACGACCAGATGCTGGCAACTTCTTCCGCCGCCGGCGGTCTCAAAATGACTGTACACGGCCTTGTATATGATATGACTGCAAAGGCAGCCAAAGAAGCCGCTCTCGGAGCCGGAGGCATTATTCACGATATTACCGTGGGAAGGCTGAGAAGAAGCGATCTGGCCAGGATAAAGGAGATCAATCCTAATCTGATACTCATAGCAGGAGGCGTAGACTACGGTGAAAGAGATACGGCTGTCTACAATGCGGAAATGATAAGAAGCCTTGGGCTCAAGACTCCTGTGGTGTACGCCGGGAATATAGAAAACCAGGATGAGATGAAACTGATATTTGATGAAGAAAGCGGACAGTATCTTTATCTGGTAGACAACGTATACCCTAAGATAGACACTCTGAACGTGGAACCGTGCAGAAAGGTCATACAGGATGCTTTCGAGGATCATATAACCCACGCTCCCGGAATGGAACACGTCAGGGAGATGGTCAACGGGCCGATAATTCCAACGCCGGGAGCGGTGATGGAATGTACAAAACTTTTGTATGACTGCATAGGCGACGTGATGACTATAGACGTGGGCGGCGCTACTACGGACGTTCATGCAGTTACCGAAGATTCAGATGCGGTAGCCAGGATACTTACGGCTCCTGAACCTAAAGCCAAGAGGACGGTAGAAGGAGACCTGGGAGTATATGTAAACAGGATGAAAGTCATAGAATCTATAGGCGAAGAAAAACTGAGACAGGAGTGTCAGGAAGACCTTCATATAGATCTGGATGAGACTCTTAAATCGTATGTAGCCATACCTAAGACAGAAGATGAATTCAAACTGGTAGAGAGGCTGACAAAGGAAGCTACATTGAGAGCCGTCGAAAGACATGCAGGACAGATAAGATATGTCTACGGTCCTTCTGGAAGACAGACTCTGGCAGAAGGAAAGGACCTCACGCAGGTAAAATATATAGTAGGCACCGGCGGAGCCCTCACGAGACTGCCTCACAGAGTGGAGATCATGAAGATGATACCTAAGGACAACGAGACGGGCATGAAACTGTATCCCAGCGAGGCCGTGAAGATCTTAGTGGATAACGATTATATCATGGCATCCTTAGGAGTCCTCTCAAAGACCCACAGGCAGGGAGCCATTAAGCTGCTGGCAAAGAGTCTGGGCATGGAACTCAATGAACAGGATCACTCTGTCAACAAGGCTCAGTTCATAGAAGAGCTGCAGAGACTGAATTCCGCCAGAAAAGCGAAAGAAGAGGAGACTGCCCGTCACATCGAAGAGATGGAAAAGATGGGCTACGATATGAGCGAATATAAGAACCCTGAGAAGATCGGCGGAGCTACGGCAGAAGAGGTAGAGGCCGCCAAGCAGGAGGCTCTCATGTCGGACAGGACCATAAAAAAAGGCGCAGATCTCATAGAGAACAAAGGACCTTCCTGCGGAGACGAAGAAGAGCTGGGCAGGCAGCAGAACAAGAAAAAAGCAGGCTGTGACGGAGATTGCCAGACATGCACCCGCAGACACTGCCCGTATGGCAAAAAATAAGGAGGAACTCATGTACCCTAGATTAATAATCGATTTAAAAAAGCTAAAAAGCAACCTGGACGCTGTCGCCCATATAACAAAAGATCAGGGAGGATGTTCACTGATGATCGTAACCAAGGGCCTCTGCGCAGATAAAGAGATGGCCCATATGGTAGCCGAACATCCGGCAGTTGACTTCGTCGCCGATTCGAGAGTGAAAAATATCAGCACCTATGCAGACCAGGTGAGAAAAAACGGCAAGATGACCGTGCTCCTCAGGATACCGATGCACGATGAGGTAGCCGAAGTAGTAAAATACGCAGATCTCAGTTTCAACTCCGAACTTTCTACTATCAGACTTTTGGATAGTGAGGCAAAGAAAGCGGGGGTATGCCATAAGATCCTTCTGATGATAGATCTGGGAGATCTGAGAGAAGGTATATTCTATCAGAATGAGGATCTGATATTCGAAACGGTGGGTGAGATCCTGGGCATGGAAAATATAGAACTCTACGGAATAGGCGTAAATCTGACGTGTTACGGAGCTATAATTCCCAAAAACGATAACTTGTCACTCTTAACCCGCATAGCGTCAAAGATAGAAGATAAATTCAATATAAAACTCAAGATGGTGTCAGGCGGCAATTCGAGTTCCATATATCTGGTAGGAAAGGGAGAGCTTCCTGAAGGCGTCAATAATCTGAGGCTGGGAGAATCTTTCCTTCTCGGTAATGATACGGCATACGAGACCAGACTTGCCGGAACTACGGCAGACGCTCTGGTATTGGAGGCTCAGATAGTCGAACTGAAGGAAAAACCGTCTCTCCCGATAGGAGAAGTGGGCGTGGACGCCTTCGGACAGAAACCTGTATACGAAGACAGGGGCATCATAAAGAGAGCCATAATCGCCGTAGGAAAGCAGGATACGGATCTTGACAGCATGACGCCTGTAGATGAGAAGATCGATATTCTGGGCGGCAGTTCTGACCATATAATTCTCGACGTGACTAAGTCCGACAAGGAATACAAGGTGGGAGATGTGGTAAGCTTCACCCTTGGATACGGCGGAATGTTAAAAACAGCTACAAGCCCATATGTGGAAAAAGCATATGTAAAATAAAAAATAGAAGAAGTCATAAAAGATTAAGGACGACACTTAAGAAAGATCCATAATAGTTTTTGATTATGGGTCTTTTTTTAGGCCTAACTGGGGATAGATAAGTAAAAGATGTATTAGTATGGCCTTTTGGGGCCCAAAGAAAAAGGAGATCTTGCAATGGGAAAGAACAAAGCGAAAGATGAGACGCTGGGAGTGTTCGGACTGGTAGCCCTTATAATAGGGTCTACCATAGGAACGGGAGTGTTTACCACGGCCGTGAACATGGCTGCGGACGGAGCCCATACGGGCGCGGTACTGATAGGATGGGCAGTAGCCGGGATCGGAATGTTTATGCTCATGATGGTGTTTTTCGATCTGAACAAGGTAAAGCCTCAGCTTACAAACGGCATATACAGTTACGCCAGCGAATGTTTCGGGCATTTTGTCGGGCTCAACTCGGCCTGGGGATATTGGCTCAGCGCAGTAATATGTAATGTGGCCTTTATAACTCTCTTATTCAGCACCCTGGGATATTTTATCCCTGTGTTCAGCGAAAGCAGTATGGCCGGCCTCATAGGCGGATCGGTAATGATCTGGGCTATAACCGGGCTGGTTCTCAAAGGAGTTAAAGACGCGGCCTTTGTAAATATAATCACTACCATAAGCAAACTTATACCGCTCTTCATGTTCATAGTGATAATTCCTATGATGGGAAAATTTGATATGGGACTCTTTATGGATAATTTCTGGGGAGACGAAGGCGAAAGCGTTCTGGATCAGGTCATGTCCACCACTTCATACACGGTATGGTCTTTTATAGGAGTGGAAGGAGCAGTGGTGCTTTCGGCAAGAGCGAGAAAACCCGGTGATGTGGGAAGAGCATCCATGATAGGATTTATAGGACTGCTGAGCATATATCTTTTGGTGGCGGTATTGAGCATGGGAATAGTCCCTTATGAGACCATGAAAGATCTGCCTAATCCCGGAATGGCTTATCTCCTCGAGGCGGCGGTGGGCCCATGGGGCGCAAAGCTTGTCAATATAGGAGTGATATTATCCGTCACAGGAGCATACCTAGGCTGGACCATAATCGCTGCTGAATGTCCTTATACAGCAGCGCAGCAAGGAGTATTTACAAAGGCCTTTGCAAAGTGCAACAGGAACGGAGCGCCTACCGTATCCCTGATCGCCTCGGGAGCCATAGTGCAGGCGCTTCTCATAATGACGCTGGTGGCAGAAAAAGCTTACGAACTGTTTGTAGCCATGGGTTCCTCCATGATAATGGTCCCATACCTTCTCAGCGCAGTCTATTATATGAAATTGTCCATGGGAAAGGAACGGTCGCTGGTGGCCTCCAGGACAAACATAACAGGCGCAAGGATATTTGCGTTTCTCGGAACTGTGTACGGCATATGGATGTTATACGCCGGAGGACTGGACTTCTTCCTGTTGACTGCCATCTTGTATGTTCCGGCCATCCCGGTATTCTATATAGGTCAAAAGGAAAAAGGCTATGAGAGAGCTTTTAGACATCATGAGAAAGCCATAGCGGTATGTATAATCGCTTTAGCACTGTTAGCGGTCTATCTGATGTCAACAGGAGCGATAAATCCATTCTGAATAATAAGAAAAAAGGAGATCTGCTGGCAGATCTCTTTTTTTCATTTTGAAGGGCATAAGCCTTGCTGAGGGATAAATAGAATGGCTGCTATGCAGGTGGCGCCCATTTATAATTAGGCTGACAACCTTGATTGGTACAAGGGCAGATACAGAGGCTGTCTGAGACTATCGCATAAAAGAAGAGATCCCTTATTCGATGGTGTTTTTTAAAAAAAGTCCCGGGTTTTTCTAAAATCGAAGTGTTTGCGAGAGTTTCTGCTGGCATATTCTCGGTAAAGTGGTTTTTAAAGCTGTTTGCGGGACTTTTCGGAGAGAAAATCGGAAAAAAGTGGCCATAAGGCCCTCTCTGCCGCCGCAAGCTGGCCAAAAACTCCCGTAAACACACTATATTTCGAGAAAGACTCCGCAATAGGCTGTCGCAATCTGAAATAATAAAGAACAGAAAATAAATTTCAAAAAACCTGTAACGAAACGAAAGTTTTTCAGTAATAGTAAACAGAGAATATGCAATGATGACTGCAATAAATGATAAAAGCCATTATTATATTTCAGCATAGGGGGAAATATCATGAAAAAATTCTCGGAAGAGGACAGAAAAGACAGGTACCGAGAATGGCAAGGCCTATGGACATTCTCGACTTATGGTCGGCAGAATTTCCGTAATAGACATGTCCGCGATACCGAAGTTTTGAAGCAACAGTAGACAAAAGGGTTAAACATATATAATATAAATACCAATAACGCTTGTGAGGAGTACTCTTTGCATGATAAAATATATGCAAAGGAGACGAAAGATGTCAGAGGTGAGGAAACGACGTTATAAAGATCTTGAAGAACTGTATTACAGCAATTACAAACTCGTATACGTTATGGCAGCAGACTATACCGAAAACGCAGATATGAAAAATGAAGCAGCCTCCTGCCTGTGGGAAAAGATTAGCCAAAACCCTGAAAGATATCTATCCATGGATGAATATCAGCTGAAAAACTATATAAGGGTCATGGTAAAGAATATCTTTATGGACCACTTTAAGCGAGAGAAGAAAGAAACGGTCGAGTTTCAGGAGGAGCATTTCGAAGGAGCGCCGCCCGTATATTTTGAGTCTGAAAATGATTGGCGAAGTGATGAACTGGCCTGTCTTGACAAGGCAAAGAACATCTTGACATTAGAAGAAAAAGAACTTATCTTCTTTAGATTCGAGGAAGGCATGAGCGCCAGACAAGTAGCAGAATTGTTTGACACATCGGAGGGGAATATAAGAGTAAGACAGAAGAGGATATTAGATAAACTCAGAAAAGAGATTTTGCGGTTGATGAAAGAGGACATACATATATGAAAGACATGAGAAGAAGAGAAATTTCATCAGAAGATCTTTTGAAAAAGGCGGCTGCGATGGTATCGAAAGACCTTGAGAAGGATCTGCAAGAGTATGAGAACAGAGCCGAGGCTCTCCCGGATGAGGAAGCGCCTTTGGACGAGAATTTTTTGAAATTTGCCAGAGAATATGACGGGGAACACAGAAAAAAGAACGGACTGAGAAGAATCTTAAAGACGGCTGCCGTATTCTTAGTCAGCCTCACTGTGCTTGGAGGAATAACCATGGAAGCGTCCGAAGCCTTTCGGGCGAAGATCTTCGATATGGTATTCCATAAAGATTCCGGAGTAATTTCTATGGATCCCAGCACACAAAGCAAGGACGAGATAATCGCTGATATGTCAGGATACTGGTATCCCGAGTACCTCCCTGACGGATGTGAACTTGTAGCCTCAGAAGATAATTCTTTTATGATATCGTTTTCATTTATGCCTGAGGATGAGGAGTATCAGATAGATTTGTGCGAATATGAGCCGGACGGACTTTCGATGCAGCATAATATGGAAATCAACACCATGGAAGAAGTCCATGTGGGAGAATATAAGGCATATCTGTTCACTAACGAGAAGGATAAGGCTTTTTCTCTGGTCTGGCAGGCGGAGAACAGAGTTCTGAAGCTGTCGGCATTTAATTATACTGACAGAGAAGAACTACTTAAGATCGCCGAAAGTGTAAAATACGTAAAATAAAAAATTTTTTTCAAAAAAAGTGTAACGAAAAGGGTATTTGACAGTATAAGTAATTGAAAAGTATTTGCTTTTCGCTAATCGATTTTTTGTCTGACCATGAGCCGCAAGGTGCGTATGGATTTAATTGAATCCTGTCCCCTTCGCGGCTTATGGCAATTTAAGGGGAATTTATCATGAAGAAGATCGCAAAGGTCAGCCGATACGGAGAAGACTTTCACGCTGCTATATCGGCAATGTCTTGCGACAAAGATAAAAAGCGAGACAGCAGATTTGCCGGCTCGCTTTTAACTTTTAATCAGATCTTTTCAAAATCCTCGGCTCCGTGTTTGCACAGCGGACAGATGAAATCAGGCGGAAGAGTCTCTCCTTCGTAGACATATCCGCATATCTTACATACATAACCGTGCTTTTCCTCTTCGATCTTAGGTTGAGGCTTCGGCTTGATATGCTCGAAATAATAAGCGTAGGTCACCGACGGCTCGTCTCTTAAGACTTCGGCCTCGGTAAGCTCGGCCACAAATAAGGTATGGCTGCCGTAGTCGTGAGCCTCAATGACTTTTGCCGACATAAAAGCATTGGTTCCTGCCGTCACATATAAGAGCCCGTTGGCGCTGCGGGCTGTATTCTCCAAGAAACCTTCAAACTTGTCAGTATCTTTACCGCTGGCGAAGCCGAATCTCTTAAAGGTATCAAAAGAAGTGTTTTCTGCTAAGACGGAGATGTTAAAGACCCCTGTATTCAAAATCATATCGTGAGTAAAGTTAGCCTTGTTGACTGCGATATTGATCCTGTTGGGAGAACTGGTCAGCTGAGCGGCTGTGTTGATTATGCAGCCGTTGTCTTTGTCGCCGGATCTGGCAGTGAGCACAAACAGTCCGTAAGAGAACTTCTGAATAGCTATAGGATCCACCGTAGCCTCAGCCATGGCAGTCTCATCTATTACAGGCTTTTCAAAGCGAGGAATAGTGGCAGAGATAGCGTTTATTAAAGCGTCAAGCTGCTCTTCTTGCTGCGGCTTCAGCGATGATTTAAGGGTAAGGGTTTCCTCGAGGATAGTCATGTCCTTGCATCCGGACATGATCTTTCTCATGAGGCCTCCGCTTGTAGGCGCCCATGAACCATTTTCCACAAAGGCTACCGTCCTGTTTTGGATATTGTGAGCAGCCAGATCGTTGAGAAGTTCTTCCATCGAAACGAAGATGCCTGCATTGTAAGTAGTGGAGGCGAACAGAAGGTGACTCCATTTAAAAGCAGCAGCTATTATTTCGGAAGCCGGAGTGACGGATACGTCGAACATCACAGTCTTGATCCCGAGATCTCTGAGACGGGAAGAGATGATTTCCGCCGTATTTTCTGTATTTCCGTAAACTGAGGCATAAGCGATCATGACGCCGGTCTCTTCCGGCGTGTAGGTGCTCCATTTTACATATTTATCAAAATAATCTTCCAGGTTTCTTCTCCACACGAAACCGTGAAGAGGGCAGATCCTCTTTATATCAAGTCCGTGAACCTTCTTGAGGAGGGACTGAACCTGCGGGCCGTATTTACCTACTATATTGCAGTAATAACGGCGGGCCTCGTCCATATATTCGTTGTCGAAATCTACTTCGTCAGCGAAGATGGCTCCGTTCATAGCGCCAAAAGTGCCAAAAGCGTCGGCGGAGAATAAAGTTCTGGTGGTTTCGTCAAAAGTGACCATGACTTCAGGCCAGTGAACCATAGGCGCAAAGATAAATTTCAGAACGTGATGCCCGGTGTTTAACGTATCGCCTTCTTTTACCACGAAAGCCTTTTTGGACAGATCCATGTTGAAGAACTGATCTATCATGGTGAGAATCTTTTGATTGCATACTATTTTGACGTCGGGGTATCTGAGCAGCAGTTCCATGAGGGTGGCCGAATGATCGGGCTCCATGTGCTGGATTATCACGAAGTCGAGGTTTCTGCCAGCGAGAGTATGCTCGAGATTCTGAAAGAAAGTTCCGCCTACAGCCTTGTCTACAGTGTCGAATAGTACGTTTACATCGTCCAGCAACAAGAACGAGTTATATGAAACGCCACGGGGCACCGAGTAAACTCCCTCAAACATCGAAAGACGTCTGTCGTTTGCTCCTACCCAGTACAAATCGTTTTCAATTTTTTTAGTGCAGTACATTTAAACTACCTCCTTCTAATATATACCTTAATTATACCTTATCGAGGGCAGATCCTAACATAAAAGGACAAAAATTTGTCACATCATCTGCTGACCGTTTATTATCAAAGAAAAGGCGACATTTAAAGCTTCTGCGGCTTTTTTGCATAACATCATCCTTCCTAAGAATATTTCAAAATATTCCATCAGAGTCGAATTAGCCGTGTCGATAGTGAGGGTAAGGCGGATTTCTTCCGCCGTTATATGGACTTTAGACGCTGTGACGGAGTAGTTGACTCTGTCGTGTATATCGAAATAAGCCTGGGATCTGTTGCGGACTCGTGAACGGCGCACATCGGTCTTATCGGCTATTATCAGAGCCGCAGCCACGGGATTCACCGGAAAAGCCGTGGATTCATCGTGATTGCCTATGGCAGTCACCACGGTGGCGATGTCCTCAGGACTCATGTTCATCCTGTCCAAGAGCCTGAAAGCCATGACGGCTCCGCTCTGGGCATGGTCTACCCGGTTCACTATATTTCCTATGTCGTGAAGATAGCCGGCGATCTTGGCAAGCTCCACCTGATGATCATCATATCCCAGCAGCTGAAGTATGCGTCCTGCCAGCTCGGAAACCTTGTGGACGTGGGCGAAGCTGTGCTCTGTGTATCCCAGCGCCAGAAGAGATTCATCGGCCTTGGAAATATAGGCTTTTATATCTCTGTTATTTTTTACATCTTCAAAAGTTACATTCATATTTATCACCATTTATTAAAAACTTTCTCGGCAAAACCCAGAAAATCCCGGACCTGGATGACGGTTCCATCGTCCAGAACGGCTTTGCCGCTGTATCTGCCGAATACTTGATGCTGATCTGAACAGATCAGCTTTACGTCAGTTCGTGAGGCCCTGTCTATTATGGGAACAAAGACCATTTCGAACCGGCCGTCGTCTGAAGTAAACGTCCAGGGGCTCATATAATCCTCTATGAGGTCTGCTGTACAGGCTTCTATACCTGACGCGCCGCAGCAGCCGCCTCTTGTGACATATTTCTTATTCTTCATAGGAATGTTAAAGGTCACCTGCCCCAGCTTGTGAGCCTTGTTATCATAGAAAAGCATATTTTCGCTGGCGAAAGAGGTATCGCCGAACCCATAACCTATATTCCAGCCGAAAGGGACTTTATCTATTTGGCCTGAAGCGCTGCCCCAGTACCAGGTGTTCTTATAGGTCCAGACTCCTCTTCCCCAGTCTAAAACCCCGAAAGATTCCCCCTCTTTAAACTCAAACGTCTTACCGTCAAATTCCACCTTGCCTGTGGCAGGCATGCAGTTTATCTTCTGATTATAGTAAAAGGCGGTTTCCTTTTCTGCGAAAGGAGTAGCGATGACCATTGACTCGGCGGGAGGGCATTCCAGCCGTATCTGCCCGCTTATAGGCTTATGGCCGTCAAACTTTTTCATGTGAAAATTCAGGAGGCGATGGTCTTCGTTATTTATGAATTCTATGTTATAATTTTTATTACCGCTGGTGACATTGCCGGAGATACTCGAGGATGGCAGACGGCGTTTTCCCATGGTGAAGGCGGACATAGGACTGGTGGTCTTTTCCCACGGGATACGAAAATCTATGAGGGAGATGCTGTCAAGGCCCATATAGGAATTATCCGCTATAGTCAGCGCCACGGCGAAGTCATCACAGGCGATTAGATAATAATCCCATTCCTTGATTCTCAGCTTTCCCGCTTTTATGGCAGATCTGTCGTAGTCCATCAGGAGCTCTTTGGCGTAGCCGGCTTCTATGAGACGGCCTTTTTCATCTAAAAGAGGATGACGCATTTTGATTTGATGCTGATCCATGATCTTGCCTCCTTACGTATCTAATCTATATTTGACAAATGACGGTAATTTTCCGCATGAACAGAGAGTGTTTTTTATAGAATAGCAAATTAGAGAAAAATTAGCAAGTGCCTGAATGTAAAGGGAACGTAATGTTTTGACATATCCTGATCTGATGTTAAAAATAAGCGCATAGATTCAATCTATGAGTGGTGGATGAAGTGGGGATATCTGATTATAATTGCACTGAACAATCGTTTAAATCGAAGCGTAGCCCCGGCAAGCTGGCGGGAGGGCCGCAGGCGATTCGTAAGATAAAACGGACGGCAGAGGCGGCAGGGACGAATCGAACGATTGCAACAAACGCCAGGGCTGTAAGCTCCTCAGAGTTTTGGCAGGAGATTACTACTTTCCGCCAAAACTCTGAATGTCCCCGCCTATAGAGGCGGGGGACATACGGCGTTTGTTATATGGGCATCGGAGGAAACGAAAGGAATTATTATGGAGATAGGAAAGCTTATATATGATAAAAGAAAAGAAGCAGGAATGACCCAGGAACAGCTGGCCGGTATACTCAATGTGGCCAGGCAGACTGTCTCAAAATGGGAGACGGGGGAGGCCCTTCCCGATTTGAACAGCCTTAAAAAGTTGGCTGTGACATTAGGCTTTTCCATAGATAAGGCGATGGGAATAGAGATAGAAGATGAGGGCGATAACAGTGAATGGCTGATCATCGGAGGATTTATAGTAGGAAACGCCCTGGGGATGGCCTTTGATAATCTGATGCTGGGATACATTTTTGCAGTCATAGGACTGGGTATGGATTTTATCATGAAGGCGTTCAAAAAGCGTCGGTAGCCGCTTCCTGTTATATATGGAGAATTTACTGCCTGCTGCGGCTGATCATCAAAGAAGATGAGACGAATTCATGCCATAAAGTTAAAATCCGGGCGTGGCTTGCAACGTCCGTTCTTTATGCAAAAAATTAAAAACCGTCAGAGTAAAATGCTGATATCAGCTTATTTTAATAGAAGAGGAAGTGTGGTATAATGAACCCATCGATCATAATTGCGGCGCTTGCTGCGGCGAAAAACAGCGCATGCTGTATTCTACAGAGAAAAACGTAAATTCTACAACAGAATTTGTTAAAATGGTTGTAGAATCGCAATAATAAATCGGAATTTACAGCATATCCGCCTTTGTGCCATCATTCAGGCTGTTTTTCTTCCTAAAATGCTGTAGAATCAGCACAAAGGGCTAAGAAAGTACAGCATGCGGCCGGCCGCGCCCTCGCTTGCTGCGGCGGAAAACAGCGCATGCTGTATTCTATAGAGAAAAGCGTAAATTCTACAACAGAATTTGTTAAAATGGTTGTAGAATCGCAATAATAAATCGGAATTTACAGCATGTCCGCTTTTGTACCGTTATTCAGGCTGTTTTTTTCCTAAAATGCTGTAGAATCAGTACAAAGGGCTAAGAAAATACAGCATGCGGCTCTGCGACAGCAGAGCCAGCGATTTGCGACAGCAGAGCCGGCAATTTGCAACAGCAGAGCTGGCAATCTGAGGCGGCAGATCCAGCAATTTGCGGCGGCCACCGAGGGCTAACGCCGAGAGGAAGGGTTCATTAAGCCACCGCTGCCTGCGTCCGCCGCGGCGCAGGGCGCCGCGATTGTGGTACAAATAGGCTCATCAATACAGAGGGAGAAAGAAAAAATGATTTATTTAGGATGTCACCTGACATCTTCAAAGGGATATGAAAATATGGCCAAAGAAGCCGTTTCGATAAATGCAGACACTCTGCAATTCTTTACGAGAAATCCCAGAGGAGGTAGAGCAAAAGCTATAGACCCCGAAGATGTAAAGCGATATATCAGAATAGCTGAGGAACATAACTTCGGAAAAGTAATAGCCCACGCTCCGTATACTCTAAACCCGTGCTCAAAAGAAAAAAAGACCAGAGAATTCGCCCATATGGTGATGACCGATGACCTGGCCAGAATGGAATATATCCCAGGAAATTACTATAACTTTCATCCGGGCAGTCATGTCGGACAGGGAACTTTGGCAGGAATACAGATGATAAGCGATATGCTCAACGACATCATAAAGCCGGATCAGACCACCACGGTGCTCCTTGAGACCATGGCAGGAAAAGGCAGTGAAATCGGCGGCAGCTTTGAAGAACTCAAAGCCATAATAGACAAAGTCAGACTAAAAGATAAGATAGGGGTGTGCATGGATACTTGTCACGTTCACGACGCCGGATATGATATCGCAGAAGATTTAAACGGCGTACTGTCCCGTTTCGATGACATAATAGGGCTGCAATATCTCAAGGCTCTTCACATAAACGACAGCAAGAATCCGGTGGGGGCTCATAAGGATCGCCACGATGTCATAGGAGCAGGCCACATAGGAAAAGAAGCTTTTAAAAAGATACTGACATGCCCGAGACTGCAGGGGCTTCCCTTTGTGCTGGAGACTCCGCAGGAAAACCTCGCAGGTTACGGCAAAGAGATAAAGATGCTCAGGGAGATGATTTGATATGAAACATACAGACATCCTGGTGATAAACCCGGGTTCCACCACTACTAAGATCGCAGTTTTCAGAGACATGAAAGTACTGTTTGAGGAGACCATAACTCACGATCCGGCCAAACTTAAAGAGATGGGAGATATATTCGGACAGATGGAATTCAGAGAGGAGCTCATAAGAGAAACTCTCAGGGAGCGCGGATACGATGTGAAAGACCTCTCGGCAGCAGTAGGAAGAGGCGGAATGATAGTGGGCCTTTGCGGAGGCGGATACAGAGTGACTCCGAAGCTGTGCCAGGCCATGAGAAATCCGGACAACCCTCCCCATGCTTCCAGCATGGGAGCAGAGCTTGCCTATAATATAGCCCGGCCGCTGGGAATACCGTCATTCATATATGATTCCACCATGGGCTGCGAGCTCACAGAAGTGGCTAAGATAACAGGTCTCGAAGGAATCGAAAGATATGGATGCTGTCACGTACTAAACTCCAGAGCCCAGGCCATGAAATATGCCCTGGCTCAGGGCAAAAGATATGAAGAATTGAATCTCATAGTCGCTCACCTGGGCGGCGGCATCTCTGTAAGCGCCCATCAGAACGGAAAGATAATCGACGACAGTACTTACGATACTGGACCGATGGCGCCGGAGCGGACAGGAGGCATACCTCTCATACTGTGGACGAAGCTGTGCTTTTCCGGAAAGTATACAGAAAGTCAAGTGGAAAAGCTCATAAGCGGCCGCGGCGGACTGGTCTCTTATCTGGGAGTAACCGACTGCAGAGAGGTGGAAGACATGATAGAAGAAGGCAGTAAAAAGGCCGCTCTTGTATATGAGGCCATGGCCTATCAGGTGGCAAAGGCAATCGCTGTCATGTCCGTACCCCTTAAAGGCAGCATAGACGCGGTGATATTGACAGGAGGCGCAGCTCATTCTGAGCTGCTGACCGGGATGATAGAAGATTATGCAGGCCACATAGGAAAATTTGTCATAATGCCGGGAGAAAACGAACTTGAAGCTCTTGCCTCAGGCGCCGACAGGATATTGAGAGGCCAAGAAGAAGGAAGGATATACTAAATGAAACTTTTATTTGTAAACGCATGTATGAGAGGAAAAGAATCCAGAACTCACCAGCTATGTATGGATTACCTCGAGAAATTTTTACGGGCGAAAAAAGAAGAAGACTGGCAGATCGAAGAATTGGATCTAAACTCCATGGATATACAGCCTCTCACCGGAGAGAGCCTTGCAAGGCGAGATTTTCTTTCGAGAGACAAGAAATTCGACGACGATGAATTCGCTCTGGCTAATCAGATGATAGAAGCAGATCACGTGCTCATAGGAGCGCCTTATTGGGATCTGTCTTTTCCTGCAAAATTAAAGACGTATCTTGAGCGTTGTTCAGTGACCGGCCTGACCTTCATCTACAGCCCGCAGGGAGTGCCGGAAGGCCAGTGCAGAGCAAGCAGCCTCACATATATAACGACGTCCGGAAGCGCGATAGCAGATTTCAACTTTGGATACGAGTATATTAAGGGACTTTGCTGCCTCTTCGGAATTCCCAGGACGCATTTTGCTTCGGCGGAAGAACTTGACATAATTGGAAATGACATACATAAGATCATGACCTCTACCAAGGATAAAATTACCGACATAATAGATGAACTGTAAGTCGTATATTTGAAAAGTCCAAACTCATAATAACCTTATGAGTGAAAAGATTTTAGAGATTTTAGTTTTTGTTTTGGGTGGAAGCGCTTACGGCCTGATGGAGGTTTTGTTCAGAGGCCATACCCATTGGACCATGGTCATAACCGGCGGCGCCTGTATATTGACGCTGTACCTGTTGTCCGGCTGGCTGATGAGCATACCGCTGATCTTAGCCGCCGCCAGCGGAGCTCTTATCGTGACGGCTTATGAGTTTTGCGTCGGAATGATCGTAAATGTGCGCTTAGGGTGGCAGGTATGGGATTACTCAACTCTGCCGGGCAATATAATGGGGCAGATATGCCCCGTCTTTACGGCGGCGTGGTTTTTACTGTGTCTGGCGTTTTTAGGTATAGTAAAAGTATTGACATGATGAGGAGATAATATGTTAGATTACAGCAAACTTCAAAATGGCAGCGATATAAGAGGAGTGGCTCTTGCAGGCGACGAAGAAGTCAATTTGGGGAGAGAAGAGGCCGCCAGGCTTTCGGCGGCTTTTGCAGAGTGGCTTTCCGAAAAACTGAAAAAGCCGATAAGCCGGCTCAAGATCTCAGTGGGACACGACAGCCGGCTGACGGCAGAAGCGCTTAAAAGTGCAGCCTTAGAGTCCATGTGCCGTCAGGGTGTTACAGCCCTCGACTGCGGATTGGCCTCTACGCCGGCTATGTTCATGTCAACCGTATTTGAGGAATTCGCATGCGACGGAGCTATAATGATAACGGCCAGCCATCTGCCAAAGAATAGAAACGGATTTAAATATTTCGATAGAGAAGGCGGACTTGATAAGAGCGATATAAGCCGGATTATCGCATTGGCAGAGCAGGAGGACATTCTATCTGCCACCCGAGATTCTGGCAAGGAGCCTGTAAAGGCGGACTTGATGAATACATACGCCCATCATTTGAGAGAAAAGATTAAAAGAGAAGTGGGGGGAGAAGCTCCTCTGTCCGGCCTTAAAATCGTTGTAGACGCAGGCAACGGAGCGGGAGGCTTTTATGCTGACGATATATTAAAACCCCTCGGAGCGGATATAAGCGGCAGTCAGTTCCTTGAGCCTGACGGAAATTTTCCGAACCATCAGCCCAATCCGGAAAATAAGGAAGCTATGGCTTCCGTCTGCCGCGCGGTAAGAGAAAACGGTGCAGATCTTGGCATAATCTTTGACACCGATGTGGACAGATCGTCGGCAGTAGACGCTTCGGGAAGAGAGATAAACAGAAATGCCATAGTAGCTATGGCGGCCGCTCTGATTGCGCAGCAGCACCCGGGAACCACCGTAGTCACCGACAGCATCACCAGCGATCAGCTGACAGAGTATCTCGAGGAGTGCCTCGGGCTTAGACACCTGCGATTTAAAAGAGGCTACAAAAATGTGATAAACAAAGCTGTGGAGCTGAATCGATTGGGGATAGACTGCCAGCTGGCCATAGAGACCTCCGGACACGCCGCATATAAGGAAAATTATTTTCTCGACGACGGGGCTTATCTGGCCACAAAGATAGTCATAAAAGCTGCTCAGATGAAGAAGGCCAAAGCCGGACTCGAAGACGTTCTCCAAAGCCTTAAAGAGCCTTTGGAATCGGCCGAATACAGGTTTTCTGTAGGCAGAGAAGATTTCTCGGACTATGCGCAGCGAATCCTCGAGGATATGCAGCAGTGGGCCCAGGAGGACAGGGATAAGATAGGTATATCCTTAGTAAAACCAAATTATGAAGGCGTAAGAATAAAATTCGACTCCCCCGGACTTGCAGGTTGGTGCCTGATGAGAAAATCTCTTCACGACCCAAAGATGCCGCTTAACATAGAAGTGACAGAGGGCAGCTGCGGAGAAATATTAGATGTAATATCGAATTTTCTGAAATCATACGATGTTTCACTGTAGCTGATGGCGCTGGTTATTGAAGGACAATAAAAAATACAAAAAAATTTATGTTTTTATAATAAAAGTGTTGACAGAGTATCTATATTTAGGTTATGGTAATATATAGATTTGAGGAGAGGAGACTCACTATGCAAAAGAGTATCAGCGGAGCAATGATGATGATGGATATGTGCATGGATATGGCCATGTGCAAGTCTTCACGTGCGTTGCTTCGAGACTTATGATACTTTGAGAGAGTGAGATCTTCACCGGACAAAGACTTGAGCATAAGCAGGAGGCAGACGCTTCCTGCTTGTTTTTTTATCATCCGAAAAAAAGAAAGCGGTCATCGTTTGGAAAGGAAGCCCTAAATGATTGAATTAAAAAATTTAAGCAAGATTTATGATAACGGCAAGACCAGAGTAGAAGCGGTCAAGGACATAAATCTCACTATCGAAGACGGAGATATATTTGGCATAATAGGTCTCTCCGGCGCAGGAAAGAGTACTCTCATAAGATGTATAAATTTTCTGGAAAAGCCCACCGAGGGACAGGTGATATTTGACGGAGTGGATCTGGGAGCTATAAGTCATAAGGAACTTTTGAAAAAGAGGCAGTCCATGTCCATGATCTTTCAGAATTTTAATCTTCTGAGCCAGAGGACGGCTCTGGACAATATATGTTATCCTCTGGAGATAGCCGGAAACAGTAAAAACGAGGCCAGAGAAAAGGCCCGCAAGCTGCTGGCCATAGTGGGTCTGTCAGATAAAGAAAAATCGTACCCCGTACAGCTGTCAGGCGGTCAGCAGCAGAGGATAGCCATAGCCAGAGCTCTGGCCACGGATCCTAAGGTGCTGCTCTGCGACGAGGCCACCAGCGCTCTGGACCCGACGACGACTTCTTCCATCTTGAATCTTCTCAAGGAAATAAATAAGAACATGGGAGTCACCATAATAGTTATAACCCACGAGATGAGAGTCATAGAGCAGATATGCAATAAGGTGGCTGTCATAGATAAAAGCCACATAGTGGAAGAAGGCCCGGTAAGAGAAGTGTTCACCGCTCCTAAATCACAGATAGCCAAACAGCTGATACTCCCTAAAAATCAGGGAGTCCCTGCCGCAGAAGGATTCAGATGTCTCAGGCTGGTATTCGACGGCACTTCAGCTTTCGAACCGATAATATCCGCTCTCAGTCGCCAGTGTAATACCGACGTAAACATACTGGGAGCCAATACTAAGAATATAGAGGGCGTAGCCTACGGGCAGATGCTGATACAGCTGCCCGAAGATGAGGCTAAGGTCGCCGGCATAAAAGAGTTTTTGGACTCGAAAAAAGTTAAGTATGAGGAGGAAGGTTTAAATGTTGAATAGCGCAATGATAGATCTTTTAGGGGTATCCCTCTGGGAAACACTATATATGGTAGTCATATCCACAATACTTTCATATGCGGTGGGCCTTCCTATAGGAGTCATACTCAATATAACAGGAAAAGACGGCATATGCCAAAACCGCGTCGTCAATTCTATCCTCGGTGTTATCGTAAATATCTTTCGGTCCATACCGTTTCTGATACTGCTGATATGGATGATTCCTGTGACACAGACGATAGTAGGCACCATGGTAGGACCGACTTCCGTGATAGTACCTCTGGTAGCGTCGGCGGCGCCCTTTGTAGGAAGAATGGTAGAATCATCTCTCAGTGAGATCGACGGAGGCGTCATCGAGGCGGCTCAGTCCATGGGTTCGAGCTCATGGCAGATAATATATAAAGTGCTGATACCTGAAGCAAAACCTTCTCTGCTGATAGGAGCGGCAATATCTGTCACCACTATTCTCGGGTATTCGGCCATGGCCGGCATAGTGGGCGGCGGCGGCCTCGGAGCGGTGGCTACCAACTACGGGCTGTATCGTTACGACAACGAGATCATGCTCATAACTATCATCATAATCGTCGTGATCGTTCAGATCTTTCAGGAGATAGGAATGATCACAGCGAAAAAATTAGATAAAAGACTCAAATAACATAGAAAAGGAGAATCAGTTATGAAAAAGAAAATTGTTAGCGCATTGATTTTAGCTTTAGCTCTGACATCTGCCATCGCATTGACAGGTTGCGGAAGCAAGGAATCGGATGAAAAGGTCATCAAGGTAGGAGCGACTCCTGCGCCTCACGCAGAAGTCCTCGAAGTAGTAAAAGATAAGCTGGCAGAGGAGGGCTATACTCTCGAAATCGTCGAATACAACGATTACATTCTGCCTAACAGGGCCGTTTCGGAAGGAGAGATAGACGCCAACTATTTCCAGCACATCAGTTATCTGAACAATTATAACGAAGAAAACGAAACAGATCTCATGAGCGCCGGAAGCATCCATTATGAGCCTTTCGCCCTTTATCCGGGCAAGACTGCTTCTATAGACTCCCTTGCAGACGGGGCCAAGATCGCAGTGCCTAACGATGGAACCAACGAGGGAAGAGCCCTTAAGCTTCTTGAGGCAGAGGGACTGATCGAACTCGATCCTGATGCAGGTTTCCTTGCGACAAAACTGGACATAGTAAAAAATCCTAAGAAGCTTGAGATAGTAGAGATGGAAGCAGCTCAGCTGCCTAGAGTCCTCACCGACGTAGACATGGCTGTCATCAACGGCAACTATGCTATTGACGCCGGTCTCAATCTGTCCGACGCCATAGCCGTAGAGGCAGACGACTCTGAAGCGGCAGAAGCATATGCTAATGTGGTAGCCGTTAAGAAAGGCAACGAGAACAGCGATAAAATAAAAGCCTTAGTAGAGGCTCTTCAGTCAGAAGAAGTGAGAAAGTTCATGGAAGAGACTTACGGCGGAGCGGTAGTTCCTCTGTTCTGATAGAAGACATGAGATAAACGATATAAAGACGCAGAATCTACAGACGAGTTCTCGTAGCTTATGCGTCTTTTTTTATATAAAAATAGCATAAAAATCTAGTTATCCGCATAAAAACTGGACTTATCACACTTTATCAAGGTCAAAACCACTCAATTTACTACTAATTTACTACTTATGAATGAGCTTTGATACGACGATTTATCCTTGAAAAGTGAAGATATAAAGATACTTCCAATAAAATTTGAATATTTAATAGGTAGACACTTCAAAAAATGAGGTGTCTATTTTTTTACCCGATTTTGAAAGGAAGTGAACTTATGAAAACAAAAAATCAAGAATCAAAAGGTCGTTCCCCACTCTTTAAGACCATCAAACATTCATTCAGCCAATAAAAAAGAAAGGATAGGTAAAAATATGGAACTTAAATTTGTGATTCCCAACATGGAAAAAACATTCGGCAATTTAGAATTTGCTGGCGAGGATAAAGTCGTTCAGCGAAGAATCAACGGACGGCTAACTGTCTTATCAAGAAGCTATAATCTCTATTCTGATGTTCAAAGAGCAGATGATATTGTGGTGGTGCTTCCTGCTGAAGCTGGCGAAAAACATTTCGGCTTTGAGGAACGTGTGAAGTTAGTCAATCCACGTATTACCGCAGAGGGCTACAAAATCGGCACTCGTGGTTTTACAAATTACCTTTTACATGCTGACGACATGATAAAAGAATAAAGAAAGAGAGGAAAAATGATGAGATTAGCAAATGGCATTGTATTAGATAAAGACACGACTTTTGGAGAATTGAAATTCTCTGCTCTACGTCGTGAAGTGAGAATCCAAAATGAAGACGGGTCGGTTTCAGATGAAATCAAGGAACGTACCTATGACTTAAAATCCAAAGGACAAGGACGCATGATTCAAGTAAGTATTCCTGCCAGCGTGCCTTTGAAAGAGTTTGATTATAACGCACGGGTGGAACTTATCAATCCCATTGCGGACACCGTTGCTACTGCCACCTATCAAGGAGCAGATGTTGACTGGTATATCAAGGCAGACGATATTGTGCTGACAAAGGATTCTAGTTCATTCAAAGCTCAACCACAAGCAAAGAAAGAACCGACACAAGACAAATAGTCGCTAGGTAGAAAGGAGACTTTTTCGCATGAAACAGCGTGGTAAAAGGATTCGCCCATCTGGTAAAGATTTAGTCTTTCATTTTACGATAGCGTCACTCCTGCCTGTTTTCCTGCTGGTTGTCGGACTGTTTCATGTGAAGACAATCCAGCAGATCAACTGGCAGGATTTTAACCTATCACAAGCAGATAAGATTGACATTCCCTATTTAATTATCAGTTTCAGTGTCGCAATTCTTATCTGCTTGCTGGTAGCGTTTGTATTCAAACGGGTTCGCTATGATACGGTTAAACAACTTTACCACCGTCAAAAACTGGCAAAGATGATACTTGAAAACAAGTGGTATGAATCTGAACAGGTCAAAACAGAGGGTTTCTTTAAAGATAGTGCTGGTCGTACAAAGGAAAAGATAACCTACTTCCCTAAAATGTATTATCGACTTAAAAATGGCTTGATACAGATACGGGTGGAAATCACGCTGGGAAAATATCAAGACCAACTCTTACACTTGGAAAAGAAATTAGAGAGTGGCTTGTACTGTGAGCTGACGGATAAAGAGTTAAAGGATTCCTATGTGGAATATACTTTGCTCTATGACACCATAGCCAGTCGTATTTCTATTGATGAAGTAGAAGCTAAAGATGGTAAACTTCGCTTAATGAAAAACGTATGGTGGGAATATGATAAGCTCCCTCATATGTTGATTGCTGGTGGTACAGGTGGCGGTAAAACTTACTTTATACTGACACTGATTGAAGCCTTGCTTCATACAGATTCAAAACTGTATATTCTTGACCCGAAAAATGCTGACCTTGCGGACTTAGGTTCTGTGATGGCAAATGTCTACTATAGAAAAGAAGACTTGCTTTCTTGCATTGAAACATTCTATGAAGAAATGATGAAACGTAGTGAGGAAATGAAGCAGATGAAGAACTATAAGACTGGCAAAAATTATGCTTACTTAGGTCTCCCGGCACACTTCTTAATCTTTGATGAATACGTCGCTTTCATGGAAATGCTGGGAACAAAAGAAAACACCGCAGTTATGAATAAGCTGAAACAGATTGTCATGTTAGGTCGTCAAGCTGGCTTCTTTCTAATACTGGCTTGTCAACGTCCAGACGCAAAATATTTAGGCGACGGAATCCGTGATCAGTTTAATTTCAGAGTGGCTTTAGGTCGTATGTCTGAAATGGGCTATGGCATGATGTTTGGCAGTGACGTACAAAAGGATTTCTTCTTAAAGCGAATCAAAGGTCGTGGCTATGTTGATGTAGGAACAAGTGTCATATCAGAGTTTTATACTCCCCTTGTACCAAAAGGATATGATTTCTTGGAGGAAATTAAAAAGTTATCCAACAGCAGACAGTCCACGCAGGCGACGTGCGAAGCGGAAGTCGCAGGTGTGGACTGATCTTGCTGGCTGGTGTGGCAATAGCCACGCCAGCACTTAACCCCCCGTATCTAACAGGGGGGTACAAATCGACAGGAAACAGTCAAAAAAACATTAGAAAATCCTTTGGTTACAAGGGATTTACAAAATTTCAGCGTATGTCAAATGGGCTTTAAAAGTTGACATACGCCTTTTTGATTGGAGGGATTTTTACTGAATGAACAAACTTGGTTACAGCATTTAAAAGAAAAACGCTTGGCTTATGGACTATCTCAAAACCGTTTAGCTGTTGCGACTGGTATTACAAGGCAGTATCTAAGCGATATTGAAACAGGAAAAGTCAAGCCATCAGAGGATTTACAGCAGTCCCTTTGGGAAGCTCTGGAACGCTTCAATCCCGACGCTCCCCTTGAAATGCTGTTTGATTATGTAAGGATTCGCTTTCCGACAACAGACGTACAGCAGGTGGTCGAAAACATCTTACAACTGAAACTGTCCTATTTTCTTCATGAGGACTATGGTTTCTATTCTTATTCAGAGCATTATGCTTTAGGCGACATATTCGTCCTTTGCTCCCATGAACTGGACAAAGGAGTTCTGGTGGAATTGAAAGGTCGTGGGTGCAGACAATTTGAAAGCTATCTTCTGGCACAACAAAGAAGCTGGTATGAGTTCTTTATGGACGTTTTGGTGGCTGGCGGTGTGATGAAACGCCTTGACCTTGCCATTAACGATAAGACAGGGATTTTGAATATCCCTGTACTCACTGAAAAGTGCCAACAGGAAGAATGTATCTCCGTCTTCCGCAGTTTTAAAAGCTATCGCAGTGGCGAACTGGTACGCAAAGAGGAAAAGGAATGTATGGGAAACACCCTCTATATCGGTTCATTACAAAGTGAAGTTTATTTCTGTATCTATGAAAAGGACTACGAGCAGTACAAGAAAAATGATATTCCCATTGAAGACGCAGAAGTAAAAAACCGTTTTGAGATTCGATTGAAAAATGAGCGTGCCTATTATGCAGTCCGTGATTTACTCGTCTATGACAATCCAGAGCATACCGCCTTTAAAATTATCAATCGGTATATCCGTTTTGTAGATAAAGACGATTCCAAACCTCGTTCTGATTGGAAACTGAATGAAGAATGGGCTTGGTTTATTGGGAACAATCGTGAACGATTAAAACTAACCACAAAACCAGAGCCTTACTCCTTCCAAAGGACGCTGAACTGGCTATCTCATCAAGTTGCCCCGACCTTAAAGGTTGCGATTAAACTTGATGAAATCAACCAGACGCAGGTTGTAAAAGACATTCTCGACCATGCGAAACTGACAGACCGACACAAGCAGATTTTGAAGCAACAGTCAGTAAAAGAACAGGACGTGATAACAACAAAAAAATAACTCAAATACAAATTCATTGAATATAGAGAGGAGAACATTTTTATGAATTTTGGACAAAACCTTTATAACTGGTTTCTATCAAACGCTCAATCACTGGTGCTTTTAGCAATCGTTGTGATTGGCTTGTATCTTGGCTTCAAGCGTGAGTTTAGCAAACTGATTGGCTTTTTAATTATTGCGATTATTGCGGTTGGCTTAGTCTTCAACGCTGCTGGAGTAAAAGACATTTTACTAGAGCTATTCAATCGCATTATTGGTGCTTAAATAAAACCGTTCTTTTGTGGAATATAAGTGGTTTTCTTATGTTCCGCAAAGGAATGGTACACCAAACGAAGTGCGGTAGGGATTTTTGAATCTCTACAAAGAAAGGACGTGAATATATGGACGATATGCAAGTCTATATTGCGAATTTAGGCAAATACAATGAGGGCGAATTGGTCGGTGCGTGGTTTACCTTTCCCATTGACTTTGAGGAAGTCAAAGAGAAAATCGGCTTGAATGATGAATATGAGGAATACGCCATTCATGACTACGAGTTACCCTTTACGGTTGACGAATACACTTCCATTGGCGAACTCAATCGACTATGGGAAATGGTATCGGAATTACCCGAAGAATTACAATCGGAGCTATCTGCTCTGCTCACTCATTTTTCAAGCATTGAAGAACTAAGCGAACATCAAGAGGATATTATCATTCATTCCGATTGTGATGATATGTATGACGTGGCACGCTACTACATTGAAGAAACGGGTGCTTTAGGCGAAGTACCAGCTAGTCTTCAAAACTATATTGATTATCAAGCCTATGGTCGGGATTTAGACCTTTCAGGAACGTTTATCTCAACCAATCATGGGATTTTTGAAATCGTCTATTAAATCTGTCGGTACATTACTACTGGCAGATTTTCTATTTTACGGGGTGGCTCAATCAGCTACCCCTATTTTTTATGAAAGGATTGATTACATGAAGAAAATACGAAGCTATACCAGTATCTGGTCTGTGGAAAAGGTACTGTATTCTATCAATGATTTTAGACTTCCGTTTCCCATAACCTTTACGCAAATGACATGGTTTGTCGTGTCACTCTTTGCAGTGATGATACTTGGCAACTTGCCCCCTCTTTCCATGATAGAGGGAGCATTTCTCAAATACTTTGGGATTCCTGTGGCTTTCACATGGTTTATGTCTACAAAAACTTTTGATGGTAAAAAGCCTTATGGATTTTTGAAGTCTGTCATTGCTTATGCACTGCGACCAAAGCTGACCTATGCAGGAAAAAAAGTAACGCTTGGCAGAAACCAGCCACAAGAAGCCATTACAGCAGTTAGGAGTGAATTTTATGGCATATCCAATTAAATACATTGAAAACAATCTCGTCTGGAATAAAGACGGGGAATGTTATGCTTACTATGAGCTTGTTCCTTACAATTACTCATTTCTAAGTCCAGAACAGAAAATACAAGTGCATGATTCTTTCAGACAGCTTATCGCACAAAATCGTGATGGCAAAATTCATGCTTTACAAATCAGTACAGAATCCAGCATACGTTCTGCACAAGAGCGTTCCAAAAATGAAGTCACTGGCAAGCTCAAAGCGGTTGCCTATGACAAAATCGACCAACAGACAGACGCTTTAATATCCATGATTGGCGAAAATCAAGTGAACTACCGTTTCTTTATCGGCTTTAAGTTGCTTCTCAACGATCAGGAGTTTTCTATGAAAAGTCTTACCGTTGAAGCAAAAAATGCTTTGTCTGATTTTGTCTATGATGTGAACCATAAGCTGATGGGCGATTTTGTTAGTATGAGTAATGATGAAATCCTGCGTTTTCAGAAGATGGAAAAGCTCTTAGAAAATAAAATCTCTCGTCGTTTCAAAATCCGCAGGTTAGATAAGGACGACTTCGGCTATCTGATTGAACACCTTTACGGACAGACAGGCACTGCCTATGAAGAGTATGAGTACCATCTATCAAAGAAAAAGCTGGATAATGAAACGCTGATTAAATACTATGACTTGATTAAGCCTACTCGCTGTTTGGTGGAAGAAAAACAGCGATATTTGAAAATCCAGCAGGAAGATGAAACCGTCTATGTAGCTTACTTTACCATTAACAGCATTGTCGGAGAACTGGACTTCCCGTCCTCTGAAATCTTCTACTACCAGCAACAGCAATTTACATTCCCGATTGATACGTCAATGAATGTGGAAATTGTAGCGAATCGTAAAGCCCTATCTACTGTCCGCAATAAAAAGAAAGAACTGAAAGACTTGGATAACCACGCTTGGCAAAGTGATAATGAAACCAGCTCCAATGTGGCGGAAGCTCTGGAAAGTGTGAATGAGCTGGAAACCAATTTAGACCAAAGCAAGGAATCTATGTACAAGCTGTCTTATGTGGTAAGGGTATCAGCAAATGATCTTGACGAACTCAAACGTCGTTGTAATGAAGTGAAAGATTTTTATGACGATTTAAGCGTAAAACTGGTACGACCATTTGGGGATATGCTCGGCTTACATGAAGAATTTTTACCTGCCAGCAAGCGTTATATGAATGATTATATTCAATACGTGACCTCTGATTTCCTCGCTGGTTTAGGTTTTGGTGCTACTCAAATGCTGGGGGAAAATGAGGGGATTTATGTTGGCTACAGCTTAGATACTGGACGCAATGTCTATCTGAAACCTGCTCTTGCCAGTCAAGGGGTTAAGGGTTCAGTAACCAATGCGTTAGCGTCGGCTTTTGTTGGTTCGCTGGGTGGTGGTAAATCCTTTGCGAATAACCTTATCGTCTATTATGCGGTGCTTTATGGGGCACAAGCAGTGATTGTAGACCCAAAAGCAGAACGTGGCAGATGGAAAGAAACCTTGCCAGAGATTTCCCATGAAATCAATATCGTCACTCTGACTTCTGATGAGAAAAACAAAGGCTTACTTGACCCTTATGTGATTATGAAAAATCCCAAAGATTCTGAATCACTGGCTATTGATATTCTGACATTCCTTACGGGGATTTCCTCTCGTGATGGGGAACGCTTCCCAATCCTTAGAAAAGCCATTCGTGCAGTAACCAATAGTGAAGTACGAGGGTTGATGAAAGTGATTGAGGAATTACGGGTTGAGAATACGCCACTAAGTACCAGTATAGCCGACCATATCGAAAGTTTTACAGACTATGACTTTGCACATTTATTATTCAGTAATGGTTATGTGGAGCAGTCTATCAGCTTAGAAAAACAACTGAACATTATACAGGTTGCGGACTTGGTACTTCCCGACAAGGAAACTTCCTTTGAGGAATATACCACTATGGAGCTTTTATCCGTTGCTATGCTGATTGTCATTAGTACCTTTGCTTTAGACTTTATCCATACAGACCGAAGCATTTTCAAGATTGTAGATTTAGACGAAGCATGGAGCTTTTTACAGGTAGCACAAGGAAAAACACTATCTATGAAGCTGGTTCGGGCTGGTCGTGCTATGAACGCTGGGGTATATTTCGTGACCCAAAATACAGACGACCTCTTAGATGAAAAACTGAAAAATAACCTCGGCTTAAAATTTGCATTTCGTTCCACTGACCTTAACGAGATTAAAAAGACCTTAGCCTTTTTTGGTGTAGACCCAGAGGACGAAAACAATCAGAAGCGATTGCGTGATTTGGAAAACGGGCAATGCCTTATCAGTGATTTATATGGTCGTGTCGGTGTGATACAGTTCCACCCTGTATTTGAAGAACTGCTCCATGCCTTTGATACCAGACCACCTGTGCGAAAAGAGGTGTAAATGTGAAACCATCAATAGTAAACAGAATAAAATCAAACTGGACGCTGAAACGTCTAGGTAAAGTGGCAATGACAGTGGCTTTCACACTTGTGATTGCCATTTTTCTTTTAGCCATGCTGGGAACGGTGGTTCAAGCTGCGGGCTTGGTAGATGATACGGTCAATGTGGCAAATGAATACAGCCGATACCCACTTGAAAACTATCAACTGGATTTTTATGTGGATAATAGCTGGGGCTGGCTTCCGTGGAACTGGTCGGACGGGATTGGAAAACAGGTCATGTATGGACTATATGCCATTACCAATTTTATTTGGACAATCAGTTTGTATGTTTCCAATGCGACAGGTTACTTAGTACAGGAAGCCTATTCCTTAGACTTCATTTCCGCTACAGCAGATTCCATTGGTAAGAATATGCAGACCTTAGCTGGTGTGAGTGCAAACGGATTTTCAACAGAGGGTTTCTATGTTGGATTCCTCTTACTCTTGATTTTGGTTCTTGGGGTTTATGTTGCCTATACGGGACTGATAAAGAGAGAAACCACAAAGGCAATTCATGCCATTATGAATTTTGTGCTGGTGTTTATCCTATCGGCTTCCTTTATTGCCTACGCTCCCGACTACATTAAAAAAATCAATGACTTTTCATCAGACATCAGTAATGCCAGTTTATCACTTGGCACGAAGATTGTCATGCCCCATTCCGATAGTCAAGGCAAGGACAGCGTGGACTTAATCAGAGATAGCCTGTTTTCCATACAGGTTCAGCAACCGTGGCTACTGCTTCAATACAACAGTTCAGACATTGAAAGTATCGGTATTGACCGTGTGGAAAGCCTGCTCTCCACCAGCCCAGATTCCAACAATGGCGAAGACAGAGAAAAAATTGTTGCGGAAGAAATTGAAGACAGAAGCAATACCAATCTAACCATTACAAAGACCATTAACCGTTTAGGTACAGTCTTCTTCCTATTTGTCTTCAATATTGGGATTTCCATATTTGTATTCCTATTAACAGGAATCATGATTTTCTCGCAGGTACTTTTTATCATCTATGCTATGTTTCTGCCTGTGAGCTTTATTTTAAGCATGATTCCATCATTTGATGGTATGTCAAAACGAGCCATAACAAAGCTCTTTAATACCATTTTGACACGAGCTGGAATCACATTGATTATTACGACAGCATTTAGTATTTCAACCATGCTCTATACCTTATCGGCTGGTTATCCGTTCTTTTTGATTGCTTTTCTACAGATTGTGACCTTTGCAGGAATCTACTTCAAGCTGGGCGATTTAATGAGTATGTTTTCTCTACAGAGTAACGATTCTCAAAGTGTGGGAAGTCGTGTGATGAGAAAACCTCGTATGCTTATGCACGCTCACATGCACCGTCTACAGCGGAAACTTGGACGTTCCATGACTACTCTAGGGGCTGGGTCTGCCATTGTTACAGGTAAAAAAGGACAGTCGGGTTCGGGGAGTTCTGCAAGGACACAAGCAGATCACTCCCGACCAGACGGAAAGGAAAAATCAACACTTGGAAAACGTATCGGTCAAACCATCGGTACAGTAGCTGATACCAAAGACAGAATGGTAGACACTGCTAGTGGTTTGAAAGAACAGGTTAAAGATTTGCCGACCAATGCAAGATATGCAGTATATCAAGGAAAATCCAAAGTAAAAGAGAATGTCCGTGATTTAACCAGTAGTATTTCTCAAACCAAAGCGGACAGAGCCAGTGGACGCAAGGAACAGCAGGAACAAAGGCGAAAAACCATTGCGAAGCGTCGCTCTGAAATGGAACAGGTCAAACAGAAAAAACAGCCTGCTTCTTCTGTTCATGAAAGACCGACTACAAGACAAGAACAATATCATGATGAACAGACCTCAAAACAGTCTAATATTCAGACTTCATATAAGGAATCTCAACAAGCCAAACAAGAGCGTCCAGCAGTTAAGTCCGATTTTTCAAGTCCAAAAGTGGAACGCCAAGGCAATACCGTTCAAGAAAAAACCGTTCAAAAGCCAGCAACTTCAACCACTACAGCAGATAGAACTTCACAACGTCCAATCACAAAAGAACGTCCGTCTACTGTTCAAAGAGTACCACTACAAAATACAAGAAGTAGACCACCAATCAAAACCGCCACCATTAAGAAAGTCGGTAAGAAACCATGAAGTTGAAAACTTTAGTGATTGGTGGTTCTGGATTATTCTTGATGGTCTTCTCACTGCTTCTGTTTGTTGCCATTTTATTTTCAGATGAACAGGACAGCGGAATTTCCAATATTCATTATGGAGGTGTGAATGTTTCCGCAGAAGTGCTGGCTCATAAGCCTATGGTAGAAAAATATGCCAAAGAATATGGCGTTGAAGAATATGTCAACATACTTCTTGCGATTATACAGGTGGAATCGGGCGGTACTGCGGAAGATGTTATGCAGTCCTCGGAATCCCTCGGTCTTCCACCTAATTCATTGAGTACAGAAGAATCCATTAAGCAAGGTGTGAAGTATTTCAGTGAATTATTAGCCAGTAGCGAAAGGCTCAGTGTAGATTTAGAATCGGTTATCCAGTCCTACAATTATGGTGGTGGTTTCTTAGGGTATGTGGCTAATCGTGGAAATAAATATACCTTTGAACTGGCTCAAAGTTTCTCAAAAGAGTATTCAGGTGGCGAAAAAGTGTCTTACCCCAATCCCATAGCCATACCTATCAATGGGGGCTGGCGATACAACTATGGCAATATGTTTTATGTGCAACTGGTAACGCAGTATCTTGTCACAACAGAGTTTGATGATGATACGGTACAAGCCATCATGGACGAAGCACTGAAATATGAGGGCTGGCGATACGTTTACGGTGGAGCTTCCCCGACTACTTCTTTTGATTGTAGCGGACTGACACAATGGACGTATGGAAAAGCTGGAATTAACTTACCACGAACCGCACAACAGCAATATGATGTGACCCAGCATATCCCACTATCGGAAGCACAAGCTGGCGATTTGGTTTTCTTTCATTCTACCTATAACGCTGGCTCTTATATTACTCATGTTGGGATATACCTTGGCAATAACCGTATGTTTCATGCAGGCGACCCAATCGGTTATGCCGACTTAACAAGCCCCTACTGGCAACAGCATTTAGTGGGAGCAGGACGAATCAAACAATGAGAAAGGAAGATTTAATGATGAAATTTAGAAAAAATCAGAATAAAGAAAAACAGATACCAAAGGAAAAGAAACCTCGTGTCTACTATAAGGTCAATCCTCATAAAAAGGTTGTGATTGCCTTGTGGGTACTTTTAGGGCTTAGTTTCAGCTTTGCGATATTCAAGCACTTTACAGCTATAGATACTCATACTATTCACGAAACAACTATCATAGAAAAGGAATACGTTGATACTCATCATGTAGAAAATTTTGTAGAGAACTTTGCGAAAGTCTACTATTCATGGGAGCAATCCGATAAGTCCATTGATAATCGAATGGAAAGTCTAAAAGGCTATCTGACAGATGAACTTCAAGCTCTCAATGTTGATACAGTACGCAAAGATATTCCTGTATCGTCTTCTGTAAGAGGATTTCAGATATGGACGGTAGAGCCAACTGGCGACAATGAGTTTAATGTAACCTACAGTGTAGACCAGCTCATTACAGAGGGAGAAAATACAAAGACCGTCCACTCTGCTTATATAGTGAGTGTCTATGTAGATGGTTCTGGAAATATGGTACTGGTTAAGAATCCGACCATTACCAACATACCTAAGAAATCAAGTTATAAACCAAAAGCCATTGAAAGTGAGGGGACGGTTGATTCCATTACAACCAATGAAATCAATGAGTTTTTAACGACGTTCTTCAAGCTCTATCCTACAGCGACAGCCAGTGAACTTTCCTACTATGTGAATGACGGGATATTAAAACCAATCGGAAAAGAGTACATCTTTCAAGAACTGGTAAATCCTATTCACAATCGTAAGGATAATCAAGTCACGGTATCGCTGACAGTGGAGTATATCGACCAGCAGACCAAAGCAACGCAGGTATCTCAATTTGATTTGGTACTTGAAAAGAACGGGAGTAATTGGAAGATTATAGAATAACAAATATTGGTACATTATTACAGCTATTTTGTAATCACGTACTCTCTTTGATAAAAAATTGGAGATTCCTTTACAAATATGCTCTTACGTGCTATTATTTAAGTATCTATTTAAAAGGAGTTAATAAATATGCGGCAAGGTATTCTTAAATAAACTGTCAATTTGATAGTGGGAACAAATAATTGGATGTCCTTTTTTAGGAGGGCTTAGTTTTTTGTACCCAGTTTAAGAATACCTTTATCATGTGATTCTAAAGTATCCGGAGAATATCTGTATGCTTTGTATGCCTATGGTTATGCATAAAAATCCCAGTGATAAGAGTATTTATCACTGGGATTTTTATGCCCTTTTGGGCTTTTGAATGGAGGAAAATCACATGAAAATTATTAATATTGGAGTTTTAGCTCATGTTGATGCGGGAAAAACTACCTTAACAGAAAGCTTATTATATAACAGTGGAGCGATTACAGAATTAGGAAGCGTGGACAGAGGTACAACGAAAACGGATAATACGCTTTTAGAACGTCAGAGAGGAATTACAATTCAGACGGCGATAACCTCTTTTCAGTGGAAAAATACTAAGGTGAACATCATAGACACGCCAGGACATATGGATTTTTTAGCAGAAGTATATCGTTCATTATCAGTATTAGATGGGGCAATTCTACTGATTTCTGCAAAAGATGGCGTACAAGCACAAACTCGTATATTGTTTCATGCACTTAGGAAAATAGGTATTCCCACAATCTTTTTTATCAATAAGATTGACCAAAATGGAATTGATTTATCAACGGTTTATCAGGATATTAAAGAGAAACTTTCTGCGGAAATTGTAATCAAACAGAAGGTAGAACTGCATCCTAATATGCGTGTAATGAACTTTACCGAATCTGAACAATGGGATATGGTAATAGAAGGAAATGATTACCTTTTGGAGAAATATACGTCTGGGAAATTATTGGAAGCATTAGAACTCGAACAAGAGGAAAGCATAAGATTTCATAATTGTTCCCTGTTCCCTGTTTATCACGGAAGTGCAAAAAACAATATAGGGATTGATAACCTTATAGAAGTGATTACGAATAAATTTTATTCATCAACACATCGAGGTCAGTCTGAACTTTGCGGAAAAGTTTTCAAAATTGAGTATTCGGAAAAAAGACAGCGTCTTGCATATATACGTCTTTATAGTGGCGTACTGCATTTGCGAGATCCGGTTAGAATATCGGAAAAGGAAAAAATAAAAATTACAGAAATGTATACTTCAATAAATGGTGAATTATGTAAAATCGATAAGGCTTATTCCGGGGAAATTGTTATTTTGCAGAATGAGTTTTTGAAGTTAAATAGTGTTCTTGGAGATACAAAGCTATTGCCACAGAGAGAGAGAATTGAAAATCCCCTCCCTCTGCTGCAAACGACTGTTGAACCGAGCAAACCTCAACAAAGGGAAATGTTACTTGATGCACTTTTAGAAATCTCCGACAGTGACCCGCTTCTGCGATATTATGTGGATTCTGCGACACATGAAATCATACTTTCTTTCTTAGGGAAAGTACAAATGGAAGTGACTTGTGCTCTGCTGCAAGAAAAGTATCATGTGGAGATAGAAATAAAAGAGCCTACAGTCATTTATATGGAAAGACCGTTAAAAAAAGCAGAGTATACCATTCACATCGAAGTTCCACCGAATCCTTTCTGGGCTTCCATTGGTCTATCTGTAGCACCGCTTCCATTAGGGAGCGGAGTACAGTATGAGAGCTCGGTTTCTCTTGGATACTTAAATCAATCGTTTCAAAATGCAGTTATGGAGGGGATACGCTATGGCTGTGAACAAGGATTGTATGGTTGGAATGTGACGGACTGTAAAATCTGTTTTAAGTATGGCTTATACTATAGCCCTGTTAGTACCCCAGCAGATTTTCGGATGCTTGCTCCTATTGTATTGGAACAAGTCTTAAAAAAAGCTGGAACAGAATTGTTAGAGCCATATCTTAGTTTTAAAATTTATGCGCCACAGGAATATCTTTCACGAGCATACAACGATGCTCCTAAATATTGTGCGAACATCGTAGACACTCAATTGAAAAATAATGAGGTCATTCTTAGTGGAGAAATCCCTGCTCGGTGTATTCAAGAATATCGTAGTGATTTAACTTTCTTTACAAATGGACGTAGTGTTTGTTTAACAGAGTTAAAAGGGTACCATGTTACTACCGGTGAACCTGTTTGCCAGCCCCGTCGTCCAAATAGTCGGATAGATAAAGTACGATATATGTTCAATAAAATAACTTAGTGTATTTTATGTTGTTATATAAATATGGTTTCTTGTTAAATAAGATGAAATATTTTTTAATAAAGATTTGAATTAAAGTGTAAAGGAGGAGATAGTTATTATAAACTACAAGTGGATATTGTGTCCTGTATGTGGAAATAAAACACGATTAAAGATAAGGGAAGATACTGAATTAAAAAAATTCCCCCTCTATTGTCCGAAATGCAGACAAGAAAATTTAATTGAAATAAAGCAGTTCAAAGTAACTGTGATTACAGAGCCAGACGCAAAGACGCAGAGCCGATAAAATGAGATTAATACAATCTCATTTTATCGGCTCTTTCCGTTATGTATGGATTCTTTTAATTAGTCTTCGATGTTTCTTGCTTCGTTGATACCGCTGGCTAAAGATTCCATTAAGGATAGTTCTTTGTCTGTAAAGCTATCCATGTATTTCTCTATCTGTAATCGTCGGGTGCTTTTTACCAAGTTATTAGCAGGTAAGAAAAATTCATCAACGGAAACATGAAGTAACGATACAAGGTCATAAAGAACTTGTATGCTGGGGTGTTGCCCTTTATTTTCAATATTAGTTAAGTACCGTGGGTCAATTTCAATCAATGCTCCCACTTGTTCACGAGTTAAACCTCGTTTCAATCGAGCTTCTTTAATGGCTAAACCAAAGGCTCTAAAATCATATTTATCTTCTTTTTTACGCATAGTAGACCACCTCTATACATTTTATTGTTCCTACTGAATTAAAAACAGGTATAGAAAAACGTGTTATATGGTTTATAGGTTTATATTTAATAAAAAGCACTACTAAACGCCAATAAAAAAAACCGTTATATGGTAGTGCTATTTACGCTGTTAAAATATTGTATATTACTTCCAAATGGCGGTTTGTTGGAGGTCAACGTCGCCATGAAGTACATCATATACAATAAATTTCCTTACATTGGGTTCTTGTCAAAAAAAGTCGTCTATCTGCAATAGATAAGTACGTCCACCAATGTGGTTTTATAAATCATATAGATAGAATAACAGAAGCATGTAAACAGAGAAATAAATCTGTTTATATGCTTTTTTGGCTATTCAGAACTTTTTTACAAAGTTTATTTATCAGTAATGCAACAAATCCCCCTTTCACATTGGGACTAAGAGTGAAAGGAGATAAACGAGCAAGGCTCACTTCCTTTCCTAGACAGAAAGGGGGTGAGAAACATGAAACCATCTTCTTTTCAGACCACAATAGAAAATCAGTTTGACTATATCTGTAAACGTGCTATGGAAGACGAGCGAAAGAATTATATGCTTTATCTTTCAAGGATTGCAAAGCGTGAGGTGTCCTTTTCGGATGTTGGCGATTATCTTGTTAGCCAGTTTGCGACAACAGATAACTATTCAACTGACTTTCAGATTTTTACACTCAATGGGTTATCAGTAGGCGTTGAAAATGATTTGTTGAGTGAAGCATTACGTGAGTTGCCAGACAAGAAACGTGAAATTCTACTGCTGTTTTACTTTATGGACATGAGCGATTCAGAAATTGCAGACCTGTTGAAATTGAACCGTTCTACTGTCTATCGGCATAGAACCAGTGGACTAGCCTTAATTAAAAAGTTTATGGAGGAATTTGAAGAATGAAAACACAATATCCTATGATTCCCTTTCCTCTCATTGTAAAGGCAACAGATGGCGATACCGAAGCGATTAACCAGATTCTACATCATTACAGAGGGTACATAACGAAGCGTTCCCTACGACTTATGAAAGATGAATATGGCAATCAAAGTATGGTCGTTGATGAAGTCTTACGTGGAAGAATGGAAACCAGACTGATTACAAAGATTTTGTCATTTGAAATTAAGTAATATCCTCTCTCCTTTCGTGGAAGCGTGCTAAACCATTCCACGCTTCCCGAACAGGGAGGTTTGTTATTCCACCAAAGCATATTGAGCTTTCAATGTGTTTTGATAGGCTAACGAGCCATTGTTCTTTGAAAACTGAATAAAAGTAATCGAATACGTTTCGATAAGAAAAGAGCCAACGGAACTAACCGCCATGACCTATCTTATAAAGATAGCGAGCGATTCATGTTAGTGATCCGAGAAGCAATCTTTAGCAGGATTGCCTGCAACGACATTCTTATCGTGATAATGATACTCCCATACAGTCAATAGTCCGAGCGTGATAAAACCGTCGCAGGCAATGAGTATGGCTACATGAGAACCATGCAGGGGTGGAACTCCCGTGAGCTTTGCTAAAGCTGTTCGATTGCTGGTAAAACAACTTTTATGAAATCCAAATAAGTGATTTGGAAAGGAGGATTTTATGAAGCAGACTGACATTCCTATTTGGGAACGTTATACCCTAACCATTGAAGAAGCGTCAAAATATTTTCGTATTGGCGAAAACAAGCTACGACGCTTGGCAGAGGAAAATAAAAATGCAAATTGGCTGATTATGAATGGCAATCGTATTCAGATTAAACGAAAACAATTTGAAAAAATTATAGATACATTGGACGCAATCTAGCGTCGCCAAAGGGTCTTGTATATGATAAAATAGTATTAAGTCGTATCAAGGCTCTTTCCATAAAGGAAAGGAGCAAATGCCATGTCAGAAAAAAGACGTGACAATAAAGGTCGAATCTTAAAGACTGGAGAGAGCCAACGAAAAGACGGAAGATACTTATACAAATATATAGATTCATTTGGAGAACCGCAATTTGTTTACTCGTGGAAACTTGTGGCTACAGACCGAGTACCAGCAGGAAAGCGTGATTGTATCTCACTTAGAGAGAAAATCGCAGAGTTACAGAAAGACATTCATGATGGTATTGATGTTGTAGGAAAGAAAATGACACTCTGCCAGCTTTACGCAAAACAGAACGCTCAAAGACCAAAGGTTAGAAAAAACACTGAAACTGGACGCAAATATCTTATGGATATTTTGAAGAAAGACAAGTTAGGTGTAAGAAGTATTGACAGTATTAAGCCATCAGACGCTAAAGAATGGGCTATTAGAATGAGTGAAAATGGTTATGCTTATCAAACCATCAATAACTACAAACGTTCTTTAAAGGCTTCATTCTATATTGCTATACAAGATGATTGTGTTCGGAAGAATCCATTTGACTTTCAACTGAAAGCAGTTCTTGATGATGATACTGTCCCTAAGACCGTACTAACAGAAGAACAGGAAGAAAAACTGTTAGCCTTTGCAAAAGCTGATAAAACCTACAGCAAAAATTATGATGAAATTCTGATACTCTTAAAAACAGGTCTTCGTATTTCAGAGTTTGGTGGTTTGACACTTCCAGATTTAGATTTTGAGAATCGTCTTGTCAATATAGACCATCAGCTATTGAGAGATACTGAAATTGGGTACTACATTGAAACACCAAAGACCAAAAGTGGCGAACGTCAAGTTCCTATGGTTGAAGAAGCCTATCAAGCATTTAAGCGAGTGTTAGCGAATCGAAAGAATGATAAGCGTGTTGAGATTGATGGATATAGTGATTTCCTCTTTCTTAATAGAAAGAACTATCCAAAAGTGGCAAGTGATTACAACGGCATGATGAAAGGTCTTGTTAAGAAATACAATAAGTATAACGAGGATAAATTGCCACACATCACTCCACATAGTTTGCGACATACATTCTGTACCAACTATGCAAATGCAGGAATGAATCCAAAGGCATTACAGTACATTATGGGACATGCTAATATAGCCATGACGCTGAACTATTACGCACATGCAACATTCGATTCTGCAATGGCAGAAATGAAACGCTTGAATAAAGAGAAGCAACAGGAGCGTCTTGTTGCTTAGTAGTACAAATGAATTTACTACTTATTTACCACTTCTGACAGCTAAGACATGAGGAAATATGCAAAGAAACGTGAAGTATCTTCCTACAGTAAAAATACTCGAAAGCACATAGAATAAGGCTTTACGAGCATTTAAGAAAATATAAAAAGATAATTAGAAATTTATACTTTGTTTATTATAAAAAACAAGTAAAACTTTGAATACCTATATAAACATTATACCTATTGACAAAAGAGATAAGAGAAAAACTGTCCGACTTTTCTAAAAGCAGAGAGGAAATGACATTATTGATGTGATATAATACGGATATGAAAAAATCGAAAAATGGGAAGTTGATGGAGGGGATTATAGATGAGAAATTCGAAGGTTAGAGGTCAAAAAAGAAGATTAAATAGTTTGTTGAACAATATTGATAAAATTCAACCATCGTTTGACTATATAGGGGAATATGAACATTTTCATGTACCTTGTGGATGGTGGATATCAGAACCTAAAACGAGTAGTGGAGTTAAAACTGAATTTTGTAAAAAATGGTTAAAAAAAACGCAAGAAATAATAAATTCCAAACCTAAAAATAATAAATTCTGTAGAGTTGTTGCTGACATAACAAGTCCTTGTTTTTGGAATTCGCAAATTATAGTTTTTTATAGTGAAGATTATTTTAATGATTTTTTTAATCGTACAGGTCCATATCAAACATGGACATTGATTGAAAATAAGTCATTTGTAAAATCAAGAAGCATAAAAACCAAACTAAAAGAAAAAGGATATATTGAAGTGTTAGATGACGAAGATGGAGTTTATAAGTGTGAAATTTGGTTTTATGGAGAAGTGTGAATGTAAAATCCCGGTTTAACTGAGAGAAAAATAAGAATTTAAAAGGAGATAGTAAAATGCAGTTAACCAAAATTGAAAAGAATGGCATCACTTGTGCCGTCGTAAATAGTAACGAAATCGCCATCACAGATGCACAATCTGCCTTGGATGTGCTTATGTCTGCGAAATACGATATTGGTACAGAAAACATCGTTGTCGATAAAAAATTGATTACAGAGGACTTTTTCATCCTCAGCAAAGGACTTGCAGGTGAGATTCTACAAAAATATGTGAATTACGGTGGTCGCATTGCAATTTACGGTGATTATTCTCATTATACAAGCAAGCCACTAAAAGACTTTATTTATGAAAGCAATAAGGGCAAGGATGTGTTTTTTGTTGCTACGCAAGATGAAGCCGTTGAAATGCTGACACGATAAATCCCGCTTTGTGCAGTATAGTTCACATCGGCTGTGAGCGAGCATGTGGCAAGCGATTATTTACCCGATATTCAGCAAAGGGGCGCAAGAAATTAGAAACCTTATATCCTGAAAGCATGGGAAAGATCGAATAAGAAATATAAAAGACAGTTGATTTCATGATGAAGTTGATTGTCTTTTTTTATGAAAAAACGTGTGGCGAGAGTCGGCGCTGATTATAATATCTTTGTAACATTAAAAAACGGAGGTCTTTTATGAATAAATACGGATATATTCGTGTGTCGAGCAGAGATCAAAATATCGCAAGGCAGGTAGAGGCTATGCTTGATATAGGAATAAGAAAACAAGATATGTATGTGGACAAGCAGTCGGGAAAAGACTTCGACAGGGGAGAATATAAACGCCTTGTCAAAAAACTTAAAGCAGGCGATGAGCTGTATGTGAAGTCCATAGACAGACTGGGCAGGGATTATGAAGAAATCATCGACCAGTGGCGTTATCTGACTAAGACCAAAGATATAGATATAATCGTTTTAGATCTTGATCTGCTGGATACGAGAAAAGAGATCAATGGAATCACATCAAAGTTTATCGCCGATTTGACATTGCAGATACTCTCATATGTAGCCCATATAGAGAGGGACAATACCAGAAAGAGGCAGGCAGAAGGCATAAGGATAGCAAAGGAAAAGGGCGTAAAATTCGGAAGACCCAGGGCGGAAATTCCTCCTGACTTTGAAGAAGTCCTTACGCTGTGGCAGGAGAACAAGATAAGTAAACGTGAAGGCGCAAGAATACTCAATACCAATCATACGACTTTTTCGCGATGGATAAAGAGCCGCGAAAAGGAGTAAAAATTAAAAAAGTACAAAAAGTACAATTATTGTGACGCTAAAAGTACACCTTTTGTACGATCTGTACGATACGCGAGGGATGATTTTATACTCCGTATTTTCTTGAATTCTATACTCTTGTCATTTCAATATTATAATTTATGAAATCAAAATTGTCTACATATAAATGGAACAAAAAGTGTACCTTTTGTTCCATTATAATTTTTATCACCGGAATAGAAAGAGGGATTATACTCGTAAAGAAATCTTGCCTTGTCCTGTTTACTTTAAAGCGAGGAGGGAGATATGCGGCTCAATATAACCACGGATTATGCGATACGCATAATACTGTACTTATCCATGAAAGGAGGGATTATATCATCCAAGGAATTGTCCGAGACGATGAAAATACCGGAAAACTATGTTTTAAAAGTAGCAAGGAAGCTGACAAAAGCAGGGCTGACCAGGACATATGTAGGTAAAAACGGCGGATTTGCCGTAAATAAACCAGCTCAACAGATAGACCTTTTGAGCATCATTGAGATTATGGAAAACACGGTTAAAATAAACCGGTGCCTGGAAGAAGATGAATATTGCAGCCGCTTTGCGACAGCAACTTGTCCCGTAAGAAGCTTTTACTGCATTTTGCAGGACGAACTGGAAAGTAAACTGTCTTCGATCACAATTAAAAGTTTACTCGATGGATCTAAAGAATAAAGAAAGGATGGAGGCTAATGAAAAAAACAAAGGTATTTCTTGCGCTGATGGTGATGTGTACCCTGATATTTGAATTATGCGTGCCGGTCGCGGGGGCTTTTGCCATGGACGGCGCAAATATGCACGCTGATATAGTACATAACTTTGATCTTCAGTCGGTGGTCAGAACCCAGACAGGTACTGCGCCGTTTGATTCTGATGACGAAGCGGGCAATGACTCGTCAGGCGATAATTCCATCGTCAGATCATTTGATAAGGTGCAATACGACATGACCTATTCGGGAGAAATCTCTACAGATGTCCAGAGCGTGGAGATGGATGTGGAGCTGTCGCTTAATGTACCGAAAAAATATGCTCAGTTCAACACTGAACTGTTATCTTCGTGGATGACAGATATAGTCCAAGAAGATGTCGGAGGAAAATGCGTACTGACCGGAAAGACAACATACGCTTACTCCGGCGGGGCTACGGGAGGTTTTCAGAGTTTTTCTGAAACGAAAGTAGTCGAGATAGACGTAAAGGGAATGAACCAGGGTGAAGAACTCATACCGACTTTTAAGGTAAAAGTCAGCGGCGAAACTGAATGGAAAGAAAAGACCATGAGCGCAGACTCGGAGAAAGCAGTCGTTTCCGCTGTTCCTATGTATGACGTCGAATTAAAAAGCGTAGGAGAGGTGAATTCCCTGGGCAATTTTGATTTTTCGACAGGCGGCAACGACGCACCCAATAAGGGGGCGGGGGATGTCTACGGAAGACTGTTGGATTTTGCAGTAGCAATCCGCCTGAAAGCCGCAGACAACGATAAGGGAATGAAAGGCTTTTATGTGCCGGAAGAAGTTGAAGAGTGGACCTTCAGGATAGATACTCAGATCATGGAGGACAAGAATGAGACGTCGCTGCAGGCGCTCCTGTGGGATTATAAAGAAAATAAGAGGTCAGAAACGGGTCAGAACGGAAGAGATCTTACTAACAGCTCAAGCGGGCAAGGCCTCTACTTCGCAGGCTCTCTGCCCCTCACCAATTCTTCGGGCCAGTCCAACAGCTATACTGTCAACGACGGAGGAACGTGGACATTTACACAAAACGACGACGGAAGCATAGATGTGACGGTAAAGGGAGCAAGCCTATACGATGAAAACGGACAGCTAATTGCGCCTACAAGACTCGGCAACGGAAGTTCGGTCATAAGCCCCGCTCCTTCTCAGGGAAATATGTATCTATCGACGGCATATTTTCAGATGGTAGTTCCCATCGATAAGAATTCCGCAGAAAATAAGAAGTTTGAGCTGCAAATATCCGACACCGATATGAAGGTTCCTTATAAAGACGGACAGGGAAATGAAAAGACTGCCACCTTACAGACCAATACTAAAAATGACAACATAATCAGAAGTTATGAGACTTTTGCCAATGGTACTTACGGATTATATCACTATTATGCAGAAGCTGATCAGAAGGACGGCTTCTGGGGAGAAAATCTTTCCAGCAACAAGTCGGGAATGGGGCTGGACGCATATACTCTGAAGGATTCTACTGTGCAGGTAGTGGGCAGCTTCGCATATTCGGGAGACGACAAGGATAATCTGAAGGCCGTCAATATGCTGATGAAAATAGATGATGAAGCTTTACAGCCCAGCGCTTCGGCCTCTGACGGGGTACCCACCAGCAATAACTTTAAGGTAGACGTAAGGCTTTTGTACGGAGCTAAAAAAGGCGGCGAGGGCTGGACGTCCGACGACGAGATGGCGTCTGCAAAAGAAGAAGATCTGGAATATTTCGATTCCATGGCTTCTTTAAAAAAGAAATATCCGGACGGAGTATGTGTGGCTGTTTTAGCCGAAGTGAGAGATATAAAAGACTTTACCCAGACTACTCAGCATATGATCGGATTTAACGCCGATATAGTTGAAGGCGCAGAAGAAGGAAAGGTATATCAGAACGTCAATACGGCGTCATTTTATATGGCGGATAAAGGTATTACAAAAAATGATACTCGCTTAGGAGGAAAAAGCGACGATAAATTAAACGATCCCACTATGTATCTGAGGGATAATAATCGTTATGATAAAGCTCAATATGATGATGAGCATCAGATAACAAACGGCGGTTCCGCCTATGCGTCTTATATAAGAGGGGCTTCCCTTCTGGTGGTAGGCGTTGAGGCCGGTATCGAGAAGACTATAGACACTGCCACCACCACATTTGATCTTTCCAGCGGAATCACGTTTATCCCTTATCGCCTTAAACCTGTCCTCAACGTAGCCGACAATAAAGAGGGATCTGTCATAAAGACAGTAAAAGTAACGGATATATTGCCGGAACAGTTGAAAGTATCAGATGATACGAAGTATTATTACGGCGATAAGGAAATCTCCCCTGATATAGAGAAATTGAGCGACGGAACCACCAAACTGGTGTGGACCCTCAATAACGTAAAGACCGGCTCGGATCTGCCTGCAATAACATTCAAGGCGGAACTGGACTTTACGAAGATAGACCTGAAACTACCGAGGCATGATGTACAAAACACTTCGTATATCGAGGCAGACGGAGATAACAGGGTCTTCAGTTCAAAGTGGGATTCTCACCCCAATATGTCAAAAGCTTCAGCGACTTTAGTGGTGAATAAATCCATGAACCTCTCTAAACAGGCGCTGGAACCTTTAGTTGAAATAAATCAGGATATACGCTACAGGATAGCGTTTACTAATACCAATGCACTGGATTATACGAACTATAAAATGCTGGATGTGCTTCCATACAACAATGATATGAACGGAAGCAGTTTTGAAGGAACGTATACGACTCAGATAAAGCTGAAGGCGCCTGCGGGAATAGAACTTTACAGTTCTGAAAGTACCGACGTACGAGGCAAGAAAGTGTCTGACGCAGATATCAACTTGTTTAAAAAGGTCGATCCGGATTCTGAAAAAGACGGATATAGATATTACAGCCTTTCGGAGGACACCACAGCGCTGCTGCTGACAGGCACGCTTCCGTCGATGGATCAGTATATATTGGATATAGTGTTAAAACCGGCGCAAAACAGCGGCAGCGATGTATATGCCAATACGGCTTCTATGAAGGCGGATAACTTGAATGATCTTGCGACTCCCGTATCAAAGGTAGAAGTATTGGAGAGGAGCCTGTCGGGCATAGCATGGGTAGATCAGGATAAAGACGGGCTCATCGGCTCGGCGGAAGAGAGGATAGCCGGACTGACAGTAAAGTTGTATCAGATCAATGCTCTGACGGGAATAGAAGAAGAGGCAAGGGACATAAACGGTGATTTATGCTCCCAAGTTACCGACAGCGACGGAAAGTACGAATTCACAAAATTGACTTCCGGAACCTACAGGGTGGAATTTTCCGATAAGGACGGAGAGCCTGTCCTTATGGCAGATTATACTGTGACGAAAAAGGGCGCCGAAAATCAGGAGAAGGTAAATTCCAAGGCGGCCCCCATATTAAACGATGAAGGGGAGATGACTTCTGCTGAGATAACCGGTATAGAGCTGCCCGATTTAGAAAAGATGCGAGATGAGAAGATCAAAAAATATCAGAAGGATTATCAGAATATAGGCATATATAAGATTGAGACATCCAGGTCTGTCGTCAAAGTATGGGATGATAATCAGGATCAGGACGGCATCAGGCCCGGCGAGGTGAAGGTTCAGCTGTATAAAGACGGAAAAGTAATAGAAGAGGCGACTCTCCATGAGAAAAATCAGTGGAAGCATGTCTTCAGCGGTCTGGAAAAGTATGAAAAGGGCAAGGAGATAGAATATACCGTGAAAGAGTCTGTCGTACCGGCAGGCTACCGGGATGAAGTTTCGGTGGATGATGACGGAAATTTTACCATAGTCAACAGCCATACAGTTTCTGTCCCTCAGTCGCCGCAGGATCCGCCGCAGGGAAGCGATGCCTCAGATACTCCTAAGACCGGCGATGATACAAATTTAAGAGCGATGATATTGGTGACAGGCGCGTCTTTACTTCTGCTCCTTATTCTCATCATGAAGAATAAAGACACAGGAAAAAGAGTACAGAGATAAGATCGTATAATTGAGGAAAAAGGGGTATGTAAAAAGCCTCCGCTTGTAATAAAGCGGAGGCTTTTGAATCTATATGGGAGCCAGATCATAAATTCTCATATCTGATCGGATCGCTGTCTTCAAAGTAGACGCTGTAACCTCTCCCGGCTGCAGGGATCCAGTCCCAGAAAGTTTCTGCCGGAAATCTGAACAGGTGACACATACAGGCGGCTATGACTCCGCCGTGGCATACTGCCGTAGAAATACAAGGCTGGCCGCTGTGACGGTGAGAAAGTTCTAAAAGCCTGTGGTATCCCAGCAGTTCGTCGAGACCCTTCTTCGCCCTCTCTGAAAAACTGTTAGCCGACTCTCCTCCGGGGAAGGTGAAGGAGCCTGTTCTGTCGTTCATCCACGTATCGAACCCCGGAAGCTGCTGAAGCTCGTCAAAAGTCTTGCACTCCCATTGGCCGAAGTTCATTTCCTTCAGATCGGGGATCGCCGTATAAGGCACTTTGCCGTAGATGGCCTCCAGCGTCTGATTAGCCCTGAGCATACCGGAGGTATAATAACTGCCTCCTGATTCTGGATATATATCCTGCGATTTCAGATCTTTTATCTCTTTGATCCCCTCATCTACCAGAGGAAGATCTTCAAAGCCGTAATACCATTTATTCAGGATACCCTGGGTGATCCCGTGACGTATAAAATGAATACAAGATAACATAAAATCTCCTTACTTGATCTTCTGACCTATGCCGCAGAAAACTCTGTATACTTCGTCGGCCTCTTCGGATAGATAGAGCATGGCCCTGCCTGTGGCTTCGCGCCAGGCTCTCAGGGTTTTATCCATAGGAACCACGCCTTGAGAAATATCGTCTATTATTATTATTTTGTCTTTCAGGTCATCTCTGCGGGCCGCCAGCATATCGGTAACGTTGACGTTTTGTTTTACCAGATGAAGAAAAGCCTGCTCCAGATTGCAGAGGACTTTCGCCTCCTGATCTGCCTCGAAGTCTTCTGTACACGTAAAGACTTGCCGGTCTGTGACGCCGAACTTTTTCTTTGCAAAGTCCAGTTTACCCTGATAGGCTCCTCCGAAAATTAAAATCATAGGTTCCTCCTTAAAGAATAAGCATAGCGAAAATGCCGAAAAACTCTCCCCAGGTTATGGCATAGCCGGCGATATCGCCGCTCATGCCGCCAAGACGTCTCTTTGCAATCACGGCTGAAAGATATGTGGCCGCCGCTGTGACGGCTACAACTATAGCCGAAGGCAGAAGATAAGAAGATAAAAAAGCCCCGGCCGTACAATATACAATCAGCTGTATCAGTATCATGATCACTGCCTTTCTTTTTTGGACCTTATCATCTGCGCCGGCTCCTTCGGCATATTGACTGTGGTCCATGGGTTTTCTCAGCAATACGTTGAGACCGGCTATAGATCTGCTGATTATAGGTATCATACAGAGGTCTATAAAATCTATGCCAGTGCTTATGGCGGTGGAGATACATGAGTAACAGCCCAGAAGCATGAACACCAGACTCACCGCTGCGAAAGCCCCGCAGTGAGGATCTTTGAGGATAGCTTGCTTTTCTTTTAGAGGTTTTCTGGACATCATGGCGTCGCAGCAGTCCATGAACCCATCCAGATGCATGAATCCGCACAGCGCAAACGGTATAAAAGTGACGAGAAAGGACAGAACCAGATAAGGAAAGCCCAGCCACACCATGGCTACGCATAGCCCGGCCCAGAGGACTCCTATGATCATGCCTACGGTAGGCAGAAATCCCAGCATATAATTTTTCAGGTCATTGTCCCATTTTTTGACCGGGCACGGCAGAGAAAGAAAATTCCCCCATGCCATAAATAATCCAGTAATGATCTTCATTAAATCCCCCTTATTTAAATTGATTTATAAAACCGTATGAAACTTCTGACACCCGGTCGCATACCCGGGCCAGCCGGCGATCTGCGCGGGCCAAGCCGCGCCTGTATTCTTCGGTGAGCGATTCATATGAGAATGCGTCAGAATATATGTAGTCCGATACGAAGACGGTATTTCCTGTTCTGAGGGCAAATTCTGAAAGGTCGGAGGCGACTCTTTCAGGAGCCTCAAGATCGATCTTCCCGTTCGGCCGAAACATCTCGTTGGAGAGAAGGGCGGTGACGCTGTCCAGAAGAAAAACACCCTCTGGACGCACTGCTTCGCCTGATACAGTCCGGCCTTTGAGACAGCCGCATATATCGAGCCCCCGCTCTATCGTATCGAAGCCCCAGCCCTCGCGTTCCTTGAGATGCCTTTCTATTCTGACTCTGTCTTCATCATCTACGGGAATCATGGTGGCCAGATAATAGAGAGGCAGACTCTTCTCTTGAGCCATGGACAGAGCCAGCTTCTGAGCATAATAAGATTTTCCGTTTTTACAGCCGCCGCTGATAAGTATGTTCATCAGAAGAAATTTCCTTTCTCAGCTTCGGTCAGATAATCGGCGTCGATGGCGCCTTCCTCGAAGGTAGCCATTCCGCTCATGGCGGCGCACGCAGTCTCTATGATATTGAAGCTGATGGGACAGCCGCTTCCCTCGCCCAGCCTCATGCCCAGGTCAAAATAAGGGTCAAGGCCGATGGCCTCTGCGGCGATCTTGTACCCCTGTTCTTTTGAAAGATGAGAACCGAACATGAAGTTTACAGCGTTTGGGGCAAGTTTGGCAGCAGACAGGGCAGCTACACAGGAAATATAACCGTCTACCACTACGGGCAGTCTGTAATAGGCCGCTCCGAGAAATGCTCCCGTCATAGCGCATATATCGAAGCCGCCGACTTTAGCTAAAATATCTATTACATCGTCGCCTTCACACTCTGCGGCGGCTTTTCTGACGACCTTTATCTTCTTGGCAAGACCCTCATCCCCCAGGCCGCCGCCTCTTCCAACTACGTCGGAGGCTTTGCTTTTCGTGAGGGCGGCCAAAACGCAGGAGCTGGTAGTAGTGTTTCCGATTCCCATCTCTCCTACGCCTAAGATGTCGTATCCGCATATTTTAACTGCTTGTGCGCAGGCAACGCCCTCGAGAATCGCCGTCAGCGCCTGATCTCTGGTCATGGCAGGCCCTGCGGCCAGGTTATTGGTTCCTCTGGCGATGCTCCTCTTCAATATTTTTTTTGTGAGGAGGCCGTCTTCGAAGGGAGTATCTGTGTACAGCGAATCGGGAATAGGCAATTTGACCCCCATATCTACCACCAGGAGATCTATGGCGAAATGTTTAGCTATAGAACTTACTCCGGTGAGGCCTCTGATAAAATTTATGGTCTGGGATAAGGTGACGGACTGAGGCGCTGAAGCCACGCCCTCTTCTACTACTCCGTTGTCTGCAGACATTATTATTATCGCTTTTTTAGTGATTTCATTTTTGACTTTTCCGGTGATGCCTGCTATCTGAACAGATATATCTTCCAACCTGCCCAGGGCTCCTGTGGGTTTTGCCAGAATTTTTTGACGCTCTTTAGCGGCCAGGACTGCTTCTTCAGACAGCGAGCCGTCTCGGGCTATGGACGATAAGATCTCTTTTAATCGGTTTTCCATGTTGGCCTCCTTTTCAAATATAACCGCGTAAAAAAAGCCACTCCATACATGAAAGGCACTCGAAGGCCTCTATGGTAAAGGTGACATTCGGCGGGCAGCAGTTTTCTATGGCTGTTAAAACAGAGGTCATATCCAATGAGCCGCTGTCAAAGTCGTTATGAGAGTCTTTGTCGCCATAGTTGTTGTGAAGATGAAAATGTCCGATGTAAGGGGAAAGGACTTCTATCCACTTTTCCACGGAAATATCTTCTGACGTCATGGCGTTGGCATGGCCCGTATCCAGGCAGATCTTTATGCGGTCGTCCGTTATGCGGGACATCATATCTTTCATCATGTAAGGTTCATCCTCCAGGACGTTTTCTATATATATGCTGAAATCTTCAGGTTTATCGGCCATGAAATCCTGCCAGAACAGGGCGCCGTTTTCAGACTGCCATTCTTTAAAATATATAAAAGGCAGCCACCCGTTATGTACGACCATGTTTTTGACGCCGAGATCGCGGCACACGTCGAATGATTCGTTCAGGCGTTTTTTCGCCATCTGGCGGGCTCGGTAATCTATGGCAGCCGGATAGATTTCTGTAAAGGGGCCGTGAAGCAGTGCGCGGGCAGAGCCCGACGCTTCGAAGTCACGTCTCATTTCGGCCAGCAATAGAGGCCGGTTCTCTGGATCCAGAGACTCAGATATACAGGTATGGTTATATTCGAGTCCCACGCCGTAGAGAGCCGCAGTTTCTACAGCCTTATTCTGAAAAGTCGCGATGTACAATCTGTCTTTTATATTAAACATTAAAATATCCTTATTACAAAGCTTTCTATATAGAGTTAGGGCGTTGAGTTTGTCAGCGTAAAGCCTGCTTCTCGGCAACACCGCTGCAAATTGCCGGCTCTGCTGCCACAGAGCCGCATGCTGTATTTTCTTAACCCCTTGTACTGATTCTACAGCATTTTAGGGAGAAAAACAGCTTAAATGACGGTGCAAAGGCGTATATGCTGTAAATTCTGATTTATTATTGCAATTCTACAACCATTTTAACAAATTCTGTTGTAGAATTTGTGCTTTTTTCTGTAGAATACAGCATGCGCTGTTTTCACCGCAGCAAGCGCAAACTCTTCCTTTTTGCGGCAGCCCTCGAAGGCCGCCGTGATCATAATCGATGGGTTCATTATACCACAGACCCAACAGTCAGCGGTGGTTCAATGAACCCTTCCTCTCGGCAACGCCGCTATCATAATCGATGGGTTCATTATACCATAATCGCGGGCGCCCTGCGCCGCAGCGGACGCGCCAGCGGCCGGCCGTATTTCTTTAGAAATACGGAGTTTATGATACAATGTTCTCTCAGGCGTCGAAATCTTTGATTTCGCTAACGCCGTGAGGTTATTATACCACAAAAAAATGAGGAAAAAAAGGTGTGGCTCGTGTAATAGCCATGTTGCAAGAATGAAGGTTTTTTGATAAAATCAATATGTGGCTTAATTTAATTAAGAAGAGGAAAAAATTATGAGCAAAAAAATGCAGAGCAACATCTTGCTGCTGATCACCGCATTTATCTGGGGGTCAGCCTTCGTGGCCCAAAAAAGCGGAATGGATTATATCGAACCATTCACTTTCAACGGTATCAGGACTCTGATAGGAGGGCTTGTATTGATCCCGGTAGTGCTTCTGATGAACAGAGGAAAAGATAAGGCAGATCAGACGCAGGAGATTTCGGCAGAAGAGCAGGCAAAGAACAAGAAAAACCTCATAACAGGCGGCATATGCTGCGGAACAGCTTTGTTTGTGGCCAGCTCCTTTCAGCAGTTCGGAGTAAGTTACACTACGGCCGGAAAAGCAGGCTTTATCACCACTTTATATGTGGTCTTTGTTCCGATCATCAGCGTGATACTGAGAAAAAGAGTAAGACCCGTAATGTGGCTTTGCGTAGTGCTTGGAGCTGTCGGCTTGTATCTGCTGTGTATGACGGACGCGGCCTTCAGATTGACTTTCGGAGACTCTCTGGTCCTTCTGTGCGCACTTTGCTTCGCAGTACATATCATGACGGTAGATTACTTCATAACAAAGGCTGACGGTGTAAAGCTCTCGTGCATACAATTTTTGACGGCAGGCATAGAGGGAATGATCTGCATGATGATCTTCGAGAGCCCGGATATGGGAGCCATATTGGATTGCTGGCTGCCGATATTATATGCGGGAGTTCTCTCCTGCGGCATAGGCTACACTTTCCAGGTGGTGGCCCAAAAGCATGCAGAACCTACGGTAGCGTCCCTCATCATGAGTCTGGAATCGGTATTTGCGGTCATATGCGGAGCAATTTTGCTCAGCGAGACCATGTCGGCCAGAGAACTGTCGGGCTGCGCTATAATTTTTGCGGCGGTGATAATTTCACAGCTGCCTGAGAAGAAGAGAAAAGAGGCATAAACAGAAAATGATGACAAGAGAAGAAGCTTTGGATCTGCTTAAAAAGTACAATAAGGAAGAATTCCATATTCATCACGGAAAAATGGTTGAAGGAACTATGCGTTATTTCGCAGAGAAACTCGGGTACGGCGATGAAGCCGATTTCTGGGGTATCGCAGGACTCCTCCACGATATAGATTTTGAAATGTGGCCCGACGAGCACTGCAAGAAAGCGCCTGAACTGCTCAGGGAGGCAGGCGTAGACGAGCGGACGATACATGCGGTGGTTTCTCACGGATACGGTCTGTGCTCAGACGTCGAGCCTGAACACGAGATGGAAAAGGTACTGTTTGCGTGCGATGAACTGACGGGCCTGATCGGCGCGGCGGCTCTCATGAGACCATCCAAGAGCTGTAAAGATATGGAACTTAAATCTCTGAAGAAGAAATTCAAAGACAAGAGATTCGCGGCCGGATGCAACAGAGACGTGATCATAAGCGGCGCTCAGATGCTGGGGTGGGATCTGGACGAGCTTTTGGAGCAGACTCTGGAAGCTATGAAGACTTGTGAAGAAGCTTGATATACGATAAAAATGTGGTAAAAATGTGACGGACGGTGCAAGGCTGCGTCACGATTCAAAAAGCGGACTTTTGTGGGTGAAGGCCGCTTTTTTGTTCGTAAAACTGTCGAAAACAGAAGAGTTTTGAAAAAAACAGTCGACAATAACGAAAAATATCCGTACAAAATGTTGAAAGAAGTCTTGGAAAATGTTATAAAATTTATATTCTTGTTTTTATTTATTAACGAAATCTTATCGAGGAGAAAGGAATTATGGACAAATTTTTCAAAATTTCTGAGCATGGCTCAACTGTGAAGACCGAGATCATGGCGGGCTTCACCACCTTCTTCGCTATGGCGTACATAGTATTTGTAAACCCCAATCAGGTGACAGGCTTTACTGAGGGGCTGGACGACATATGGAATGCTGTTTATGTGGCTTCTATATTAGTCGCTACCATAGGAACGCTTCTCATGTCGCTCTACGCCAGAAAGCCTTTTGCTCAGGCTTGCGGAATGGGACTCAACTCATTCTTCTTCGTAAGCTTTGTGCTTCCCCAGGTTATCACGGGAGGAGACGCAGTACAGGGATATCAGGCAGGCCTTGTTATAATCCTGCTTTCGGGTATCATATTTATGGCGCTGTCGCTGACCGGAGCAAGACAGTATATAGCGAAGGCTATGCCTGAATGTCTGAAAAAATCTATTCCGGCAGGTATAGGTCTGTTCATAACTTATATAGGATTCCAGAATGTGGGTATCATCCAGACTAATCAGTACACTCTGACTCAGTTCGTAGATATTCACGGAGCTATAAACGGCGACGGCATAATGACTGTATTGCCTGCGCTTCTGGCTCTGGTGGGATTTTTGATCATAGTAATATTACAGAAGCTCAATATTAAAGGAAACGTAATAATAGGTATAGTGGCCACGACCGTTATATACTATGTAGTTTCGGGAACCGTACCTTCGTTTGATATGGCTCAGATCGGCCAGTCCTTTAGGGATTTTGCCGATATAGGTATAACAGGAGTATTCCAGGGAGCCTCCTGGGAGCATGCGTTCAGCCCTGCCTTCGTAGGAGGCGTTTTCAGCGCTATAATGTACATAATAACTTTCTGCCTTGTAGATATGTTTGACACCATAGGTACGCTTTACGGCACTGCTTCCCAGGCGGGTATGCTGGACGAAAACGGCGATCCGGAGGATCTTGACAAATGTATGGCCTGCGATTCTATCGCCACCGTTACTGGAGCTGTTTTAGGAACTTCGACTTGCACCACATTTGTAGAATCTGCTTCCGGGGTTGCAGCAGGCGGAAGAACTGGTCTCACCAGCTTGGTGGTTTCGGCTTGCTTCTTCGTATGTCTGTTCCTGTCCCCGCTGGCAAGTATAGTGCCTAGCTGCGCCACCGCTCCTGCGCTCATATATGTAGGAGTATTGATGCTGGGAAACTTCAAGAACGTGGACATGTCGGACATGAGATCTGCTGCTCCGGCTTTCCTGACGCTGATAATGATGCCGCTCACTTATTCTATAGCTAACGGCATAGGAATCGGTTCCATCGCTTATACTCTAATTTCTGTTTTCACCGGAAAATTCCAGAAGAGAGATATAATGGTAGCTGTGATAGGACTCTTGTTCTGTCTCAAATTCATATTCATAACTATGTAGAATTTATAAAAAAGGGCCTCGCAGACTTTCGGGGCTCTTTTTACTTGCGATATTTCAGGCGGAGAACCGAAAAGGGGAAAGGTTTTTATTACTGGTTTATCTTGTCATCTGATTCCTGAGGGAGTATAATTATAAAGTAATTTCTTCGATTTAAGAAAGGGAGAGACCTTATGTTTTACGAAATGACTATAGCAGGTTTAAAGAGACAGCTGCCTTTATGCAAAGTTACAGACGATTTGTACATCGCAGCCTTTATCATGTTCAGCGACGTGGAAATAACCAAAGCCGCAGCGGGAGAACTGCTCAAGAAGGCTCCTCAATTCGATATAATGATAACCGCCGAATCCAAGGGAATACCTCTCGCTTACGAGATGGCCAGACAGTCGGGCGCAAGCGATTATATCGTAGCCCGCAAAGGCCCAAAGCTCTATATGCAGGATATAATCACGACAGAGGTGGACTCCATAACTACAGACCATGTTCAGACCCTCTGCATAGGCAAAAAAGAGGCTGATCAGATGAGGGGAAAAAGAGTTCTCATAGTGGATGATGTCATAAGCACAGGCGAATCGCTGACCGCCATAGAAACTCTGGTGAAACAGGTAGGAGGAGAAATAGCGGGCCGCATGACAGTTCTGGCAGAAGGAGAGGCGGCGGACAGAGAAGACATAATCTACTTGGAAAAATTACCTGTATTTAATCCTGACGGCAGCATAAAATAATTCTCATGAAAGAGATAAGACTTATACCGGATGAACCGCTTCACAACTATGTGGAGATTTCTGTGATAGATTTTCCCGCCGGCAGAGATGAAGAACCCCGCAGACGATGCAAGGTAAAAGTGGAGTTTGCAAGGGTCGACGTGGAACAACTGAAAAAAAGAGGACTAGGATACAGGGAAGCCGTAGAAACATATCAAAAGAAGTTGTATGACGTGATAAAATTTCACCTGGCCCAAGACTGGGAATGTGAAGACGGCTATGAAGATGTGATGAAGATAATAAGAGAAAAAGTCTCAGCTTATTATTAAAGATCAAGAGGGGACTGTGGCAGAGAGATGAATCATAATATAAATTTCAGACACGGGCCTGTCATGATCATGGAAGGCTGCGGCTCCGAGCCCTATCATATGCACAGAAACGCCAATGAGCTGATATGGGTTGTAGAGGGAGAAGCCGGTATAACTTTCAACAATAACGAATATATTTTAAATACGAATGATGATCTGATACTCATAGTGGATGCAGATTTTCATAAGGTACGTAAAATAAGCGGTGAATTGAGATATTTGTCCTTTTATATTGATTTGCCTTATTTCCAGAAGTATATCAAGGATATACTCAATGTGGGCTTGTATGTAAACCCGGGATATAAACCGCCTGAGCAGGAACCTCATCTTAAAAAGATGAGGAGTCTTTTGGTAAATATATTTCAAGAATACAGGGAAGATGATTCTTCCAGGCATTTGATAGATATGACCAACCAGTTGCTGCGCCTTATCCGGGATCATTTTAATTTTTTAGGCACTACCAGTATAGATCATCAGGACCAGCATACTTTTAACCGTATGTTTGGCGTATACGATTTTGCATACCGACATTATACTCAAAGAGTAAGTCTGAGCGATCTGGCAGAACACCTTCATGTGAGCCAGGCATATCTTTCAAGAAGCATCAAGCAGACGACAGGCTTCAGCTTTACGGATATCCTCAATTACGTCAGGTGTGAAGAGGCGTCAAGACTTTTGCTGGAAACGGATAAGAATATTACCACTATAACTTATGACTGCGGTTTTTCTGACCCAAAGTATTTTCATCAATATTTCATGAAGTTTTTCCACGCCAGTCCGCAGGAATTCAGAAAAGCCCATGTCTCTAATGCGGAAAATTATTCGCTGATGGACTATCAGAGACCTGTAGATTATGACGAAGTGCTTGCAGGTGTTTTTGATAAACATAGAGATGAGAATGAACAATACATACCCATCAGATTTTCGCTGCCGCATAACAAGATGCGAAATACAGCTGACAGAGAGCTATCCGTAATTGTATCGGAGCAAGATCTCGGAGATTCGCTTAGGCTGACATCTCTGCTGGGAGAGCTCAAAAGGGATATCGTCAAATTTGAGTTGTCACATTGGGAGGAAGAATTGCCTGATCGTCAACAGAGACGAAGAAGCCGGGCGGAAGAGCTGGGAGAGTATCTTCTTACTAGACGGACAAGACTCACGGCTTTGCCGGGAAGCATAGATGGTCTATATACTGCAGACGGCGCTAAAACACCTCTTTATTATGTAGCAAGGGAGATAGCCGGTTCTGATGCGGGACAATGGGAGTACACGGATTTCTATGCAGTCTCAAGGATTACAGACAGTGCGCAGGCCGGACAGACGGTACGAAAGCTGATGCTCTTTGCCGCCAATGATTCTACAGAAAAAAATTTAGAATTCAGGCTGATCTTTGATAAAGGGAGAGATGTTTCTCATACGGCTATAAGTTATACTGTTTCGGCCGGCGCATCTGAAACTGCCGGTTCAGTGATCTTTAATTTAGAAAGAGGAGATTTATCAGAGAAAAGAAAAAAGAGACTGCTTGATGATATATGCAGACCTGTGTGTATGGCATGGCATATAAACGAGGAATGGGAAGAAGTTCCGTTCAAAGTAGGCCCGGGTGAAATAACAATATTGATAATAGAATAATTTTGAGTCCGATCTTTCATCAGGAAGATCGGATTTTTTTGACTTTTTTGATATTTATTTCGATTTTTTTGACTTTCTCATTGGCAAGGACAAGAAGACAGAATCAAAACAGTAAAATATATCTGATAATCTGAAAAAAATAATTAGAGAAAACGCCTATCTTAATAAATAAAATAAGATTGTGCACAAGAGATAGCGACAGGTATACCACATGGAAACAAGAAGCATGGAGGTGAAGAATGGCAGAAAAATGTTTTACGAGAATGGGTCAGATAGGCATTGCCGTCAAAGATATAGAGAAGGCCGGACAAGTCTGTAAAGAGTACGGTATGGGACCTATGAGATCTTTTATCTCAACTGACAAATCTGTTCAAAACGGTGAGCTCTACGGAAAAAAAGTAGACGAAATCAGATTTGGTACTCTCATGTATGAAATGGACGGAGTAACTTTTGAACTGCTTCAGCCTATAAAAAATACTGTATGGAGCGAATTCATAGAAAAGCAGGGAGAGGGAGTGTGCGACATAATGTTCACGCCGACCCCAAGATATTATGAAGTTCTGAGAGAACGCAACATAAAAGAAATTATGAAATTTACATTATATAATCATAAGTTCTCTGAGACTGATATTTTTACTCAAGTCATGCGTATGCACGATACCAGAGCAGATCTTGGTTTCAATATATTTACATGGGATCAGACGGAAGAAACTAAAAAAAGAGTATATCCGACAGACCATATAGCTACCGGGGCTTATGTGATACTTGAAGACGGGACTGAAGCGTATTTGAAAAATCCAAAGTATGTCCGCATGGAGAAGATAATAATTGTAGTAGAAGATCTTGAAAAGACGGTAAAAGCCTATGAGGCATATGGATTTGAACCTGCTTCAGAGCCGAAGGATTTTGGCCGGGAATACAGAAGCATTTCATTTTCCCAGAACACCGACGGCAAAGATGTCATATTTGAAATCATACAGCCCCTTGACATGCAGACGCCCTATGGAGAATATCTTTCTAAGTACGGACGGGGAGTTTATAACATAATATTCGAACAGAATCAGAAATTCAATAACGTGATAAAGACTATGACACAGGAGGAATAATATGGATATTTTAACGAAAATCGGCGATACCGTAGTGGCTATGTCCAACTGGCTCTGGGGCCCTCCGCTGCTGATCCTTTTAGGAGCCGGCGGTTTGTTGCTTACAATAAGATTCGGATTCGTACAATTCAGGCATATAGGATACATATTTTCGCAGACGTTCGGAAAGATGTTCCAGAAAACGGAAGGCGGAATATCATCATTTTCCGCATGTACTGCCTCTCTGGCTGCATGCGTGGGGGCATCCAATATCACAGGAGTGCCTGTTGCCATAGCCTTTGGCGGGCCGGGAGCTCTGGTGTGGATGTGGATACTGGCTTTTGCCGGATGCGCTACCAAACTGTGCGAGATAGCTCTGGGAATAAAATACAGAGAAAAGAATGAAATGGGCGAATATGTAGGCGGCCCTATGTACTACATGAAAAAAGGCATAAAAAATAAAAAATTCGGCGCAGCTCTCGCTTTCGCCTTTGCCATGATAATGATGCTGGAAAACGTACCGTCAGCTGCTACTCAGATGGTATCGGCGATACAGACGGCCAAAGATATAGGCCTTCCGGCCATGGGTACGGGAATAGCTATAATATTGATTGTAGCAGTAGTTGCGCTTGGAGGAATCAACAGAATAACTAAAGTTACCGACAAGATGGTGCCTATAATGGTAATTATCTATGTAATTGGAGGACTTATAGTACTGGGGGCTCACATCACGGCTATACCGGAAGCTCTGGTGGTTATTATAAAGAGCGCTTTCTCTCCTATGGCAGCCGCAGGAGGCTTCGCAGGATCTTCTGTAGCAGCAGCCATAAGATGGGGAGCTGCAAGAGGAGCATATTCAAATGAAGCAGGAGACGGGGCGGCTCCGTTTATCCATTCGGCGGCAACAGTAGACCATCCGATAAGACAGGGATTCTTTGGAGTATTCGAAGTATTCGTAGATACCATGGTCGTGTGTACTTTTACAGGACTTATATGTGTTGTGAGCGGAGCATATATCCAGATAGACGGGGCTAATGCGGCCACCATGCCAAGCGCTGCATTCTCATCAGTATTCGGATCAGCCGGACCTGTGTTTATAACCCTGATGATACTGATATTCGTCATATCTACGCTGATAGTTCTGGTACAAGTAGGGACTAAATCCGCAGAATACTGCTTCGGAATAAAATTTGCGAGAATTTTCCGATACATGTATTTTGTGGGAATGTTCTTCGGCATAGTAGGAGGACTGGAATTTATCTACAGATTCTTAGACTTCTTCTTCGCTCTGCTGATAATAAGCAACATGACGGGAGTCCTTTTGTTACACGGAGAAGTAGTGGAACTGCTCAGGGAATTTTTCCACACTCCGGGCAAATATTATATGAAGGATATAGAAGATAAGAAAGCTGCCGGGAAAAAGGTTAGTTAGAAGGGAGACGAGATGGAACAATCGTTTGTAAGAGTGGGAGGATTCGTTATCCTGACACCGGACATAGATAAGTCTCTTGAGACTTTCAAATCATATGGAATAACAGGCCCCTGGAGAGAATTTTATACAGACGCCGATAATGTCCAGAATGTGATAAAAGATGGCATCCCTGCAGAAGGGATAGATGCAAGGATATGTATGTGTGATTACGGAGAAATAACATTGGAGCTGTTTCAGCCTTTAGACGAGGACTCGGAATTCTACAAGGAGCTTGCGGCGATAGGCAGACCTTTTATCCATCATGTGATAATGCGTACCAAACCTTCTTTTTACGATGTTGCCGCACAGAAAGGCATAAAAGAACATATGTCGGCCTATTTCCCTCGTATTGATGAGAGGGGACGGTGGTTTGGGACCAGCGAAGACTTAGGCTTTGACGTATACGCCTGGGATCCTCACGAGGACGGCAAAGTAAAAAAGTATCCTGACGACTATATAACGACAGGAGCTTATGACACTGATAAATAACTTGGGTCAGGGACATCCGCAGGTATTCTTCCCTCTCTGAGGAAGAAGGCTGCGGATGTTTTAGCAGAGGGAGACAATCTATGAGATCGAAGACAGTATTTTATAATGCAAAAGTATACTTGGAAAGAGGTCGTTATGCTGAAGGCCTCCTTCAGGAGGATGGAATCATAAAAATGACGGGAACCAGTCGTGAAGTTCTCGAAGCCGCAGGAGAAGCAGAAAAAATTGATTGTGGTGGAAAAACTGTGATACCGGGATTCAACGACAGTCATCAGCATTTGTTCTATATGGGCAAGGCGATGCTTTTTCCTGATCTTGCTAAAGCCGGCAGCGCTGAGGATATGACGGCTATGTGCAAAGCGTACCTGGATAGAAATCCCACCAGCAGAGGTTTCACGGCCGGAGGATGGAACGAGTCGGAATGGAAAGAAGGAGGGCGCAGGAGACCAAGCAGATATGATCTTGATCAGGTATCTGAAGATATACCTATAGTGCTCACCAGAGTGTGCGCACATGCGTGCTGCGTCAACAGCTATGTCCTCAGCGCTCTCGGTATAGACAGAGAGCACACGGAGTTTGAGGGCGCCAGCATAGAGACGGATGAAAAGGGTGAACCCACAGGCATTCTGACCGAAAATGCTCTCCATGCTGCCTTGTCGCTGGTTCCTCCACTGAGCAGAGAGGAATTGAAAAAGGCATTTATATCTGCTATGGAATATGCCGTATCTAAAGGCTTGACTTCTGTTCAGTCCAACGATATAGGCTTTGTCATAAAAGATCATGAAGAATGTTGCGGCCTGATGAAAGAAGTATATGACGAGGGCAGAGGCCTTCTCAGATATACAGGTCAGCTGACTTTTTCAGGGCCCGAAGAGCTCAGAGACTACTGCACGGGGTCTTGCTTCAATGAAAGTTATGCCGATGATCATTTCAGAAGAGGCCCCCTCAAGCTTCTCAGGGATGGTTCTCTGGGAGCCAGGACTGCTATGATGAAAAACGGATATGCAGATGACCCTGAAAATCATGGCATACAGGTCATCACAGACGATTATATGAATAAAATGTTTGATTGTGCGCAGGAACACGGCATGCAGGTATCCATACACGCAATAGGCGATGAAGCTATAGAGAGCGTAGTGAATATGTATGAAAAGGGGACGAAAGGGACCACCCCGAAAGCCTTGCTCAACCCCAACAGAAATAGTATAATACATTGCCAGATAACAGATATGGAGCTCCTGAAAAGAATCAAAAAAGCAGAACTTCTTGTCGCCTATCAGCCTATATTTCTGAGGTCGGATATGAATATAGCAGAAAACCGCTGTGGAAAAGAGCTGATGAAGACATCATATGCTTTCCGAACCGCCGCAGAGATGAAAATACATGCTTCGTACGGGACTGACTGCCCGGTTGAGGATTTAGATCCTCTCAAATGTATTTACACCGCAGTAACCCGCAGGGATCTTTCGGGCAGGCCTGCCGGAGGATTTTATCCTGACGAATGTGTAGATGTAGAGACAGCCGTTGACGCTTATACTTTTGAGAGTGCGTATCATGAGTTTCGTGAGGATATAAAGGGCCGTCTGAAAGAAGGTTATTATGCGGACATAGTCGTCTTGGATAATGATATATTCACCTGTGATCCCGATGACATACGTTATACACAACCTGTTCTCACCATGGTAGGCGGAAGAATTGTCTACAGAAGAGCAGAATAAACAGACGCAAAGGCAGCGCAGAGGATCGACCTTGCGCTGTTTTTTTATAGATTTACCGGCTACTGCGACCTAAGAATATGCGCCTCATCTTGAAAACGGCGCCTGACAGAATACTAACTCCCTTGATTGGACAGGCTCATTATGGTAATATAAAACAGGCAGGTTTTTCTTACGGAGGCTTGCCGGAGCTGCTATATAAACCGACATGATTTTAAGGAGAAAAAGATATGAAGAAACTGAACTTAAGCGCAGGCACCTTTCTGGCTATTATTTCCTTCTCCATCGCAGGCAGCGTTATCTACGAACTACCCTATATAAAGTATGTATATTATGATAAGTTTGTAGAGGCGTTCGGCATGACTAATGCGCAGGCCGGATTTTTACTTTCTGCGTACGCTATCGGATGTCTGATACTGTATATACCGGGAGGTATACTGGCGGACAAGTTCTCTACTAAAAGAATGCTGGTCCTGTCGCTGTTTGGAACCGGGATTCTCGGCCTCATAATGGCGTTTTCCATGAATTATACTACGGCGCTGGTAGTGTTCTTTCTTTTTGCAGTTACCACCAGCTTTGTGTTCTGGGCGGCTCTGAACAAGGGCCTGAGAATACTGGGAGGAAAAGAGGATTCAGGTCAGACCTACGGCTGGTATTATGCTCTGGGGTCTGTGATAAGTCTGATATGCGGATTCGGCTTCTGGGCTCTCTACGCCTCGACGGAGAATTCTCACGACGCCATGTTTCGGACCATTTTAGCCATGTCTTTAGCCGTCATGGTTGCAGGCGTATTAGTTCAGCTTACGTTTAAGGACGAAAGCGCGTCTTTGCAACAGGCTTCCGAAGAAGACAAGTTCAAACTCAGCGACGTAGGCAAAGCTATAAAGAACCCTTATCTGTGGTGGGCTTCTGTCATAATGTTCCTGATCTACACTATTTACAGCAATATCTCATATTTTACACCGTACTTGTCTTCTCAGGTAGGTATGGATGTATCGGACTCTGCTTTTGTAGGGATCATCAGAGGATATGTATTCTATTTTCTGTCTCCGCTGGGGGGCTATATAGCTGATAAGATACTCAAATCTACCCTCAGGCTCTACGGATACGGATTTATCATATTAGGAGTATTGTTCTTTATCACCACCCAGGTTCCTGCGGGAGAGGGCAGCGTTGCTGTAGCTATAACAATATCGCTTCTGGCGTCGGCCTTTGCTATGATGCTCTACGGAGTCATGTGGTCCATACTCAACGAAATAGATATTCCTATTTCTTATGCGGCTACAGCCATAGGATTGGCGTCCATGGTAATATATCTGCCTGACTTGTTCGTTCCGGCCATGATAGGAAACTGGCTGGATACTTACGGAGAAGAAGCCGGATATTTCAGGATGTTCATCTTCTTCGGAATATGCTGCATGGCCGCCGTGATCTTGTCGCTTACCCTTGCGAAGAAGGTCAGGACTTTAAATGAAGCCAAGAGAGAAGTTAATGCCCAGTAGTACAGATGATATGGAGGGGATGAGATAATGGATGCAAGAAACCAAGTAGTGATGAGTCAGGTAATGCTGCCTCATCAGGCCAATGTGGCCGGTAACGTACACGGCGGTGAAATAATGAAATTCATGGATATGGCAGCCGGAGCCTGTGCGATGAAATATGCAAGGAGCAACTGCGTGACGGCCAGGGTAGATGAGTTGGTGTTTCATATTCCTATCTTTGTAGGAGCATTGGTGACATGTACGGCCAATATAGCCTACGTAGGCAACACGTCGATGGATGTGTATGTGGAAGTTTACTCTGAGGATATGGAGTCAGGAAACGGCCCGGAGAAGGCTCTGTGCGCCCATTTTACCATGGTTTCCATGAATCGGGCCAACAGGCCCCAGAAGGTGCCGCCATATACTCCCCAGACAGATGACGAGATAAGGATGTACGAGGCAGCCGCTGCAAAAGTCAAGGCCAGAAAGAAATGATTTTTTAAGACAATGCAAAATAAAGGCCGAAGCCGGCGATTGACGCCAGCTTCGGCTCTTTTAGTGCCTTTAAAAGATGTGTTTAAGCAGCTTTTACAGAGAAAGGGAGGCTTTGACGAGATATTTTGACAATACGGCCGCAAGAGCTATCTTTACAGCGTCGCCCGGCAGAAACGGAATGACGCAGGCCACAAGACCTGCCCACAGAGTCGAGTGAGTGAGGATCATAAACCACGCCAGCCCCAAAGCGTAGCAGGCGATAAGACCGCATATCATCAGCATGATACGATAAGAGGAACCTTTTTTTCTGGCTGGCAGGCCGCATATGACTGCGCACATGATATAGCCTGCGATAAAACCGCCGGTGGGCCCGGCTATTACCCCTGCTCCTGATGTGAAGCCTGCAAACACAGGTATACCTAAAACACCTAAAAGGATATAGATGATCTGACTAAAGAAACCGTATCTGCATCCCAGCATGAGCCCGGCCAGATATGGGCCCATCAGCGCCATATTTACAGGGACCGGAGTAAAAAACAGATTTATATTTATCCATGAGCATACTCCTGTCAGGGCGGAGAATAATCCCGCCATCAAAAGCTTATTCGTCCTCGAGGCACCGGTATTGGAAATATGCCCTGAAGAGTTTGAATCGCAAACCTTTTTCATCTTCCCGATACATCCTTTCTGATGGTAACCTCTCCGCTGGTTATGGTATCCATTTCTCTGGCATGGCGGCCTTCCATGTATTCGACCACCAGACCTCCGTTTTCATCTATGTCTATAGCGCGGGCTTTGATTCCCTGCCCTCCGTTTTCAGGCAGGGCCCCGTAAGAAGCTCCGTAGACCAGGATCTGTTCTCCGAGGATAAGAGATCTGGATCTGTAGTCGCGCAATATAGTACGCTTATCAAATTCTTCGAGAGTAGTGAAGAAATATCTGATTATGGCGGCGGCCAGCTGACTACGGGTAAAATCTCGGGGAGCCCCCGTTACATAAGAAGCCTTTTCGGCCAGTTCTTCAGGAAAAGACTGCTCAAAGCAGTTGACCCCGACGCCTACAATTATGCGGCTTATGCTTCCGGTCTCAAAATTGGTCTCGGCTTCTGTCAGAATACCGCAGACCTTTTTTCCATTTAAGTATATGTCGTTTACCCACTTTATCTTAGGCCCAAGACCGATCACTTCTTCAAAAGCGCGGCAGACCGAAAGGGCGGCGATAGAGGAGACCATCATAGATCTGTCGAGGCTGAAATCCGGTTCAAATACCATGGACATATACAGTCCCTTTGAATGAGGAGAATAAAACGATCGGCCCAGACGGCCCCTGCCTTCGGTCTGCGAATTGGCTACCACTATGCCGGGACATGACAGATCGGTCAGCTTCTTAGCGTAATTATTAGTTGAATCTACCTCATCCAGTATGTGAACTCTGCACTTTATTCCTGCCGCATCTTTGATATACGAAGGGGAGAGAACGTCGTTCTTCTTCAGCAGACGGTAGCCGACCCCGGCCTTGGAGTCTATTTCAAAGCCTTCGTTTTGAAGCGTTTTTATGGCCTTCCATATGGAATTTCTTGAAAGACCCAGCCTGGCGGCCAGATCCTGCCCGGATAGATAGGATGTAGTGTTGTTATTCAGTATTTCCAGCAAATTCAGTTTCGTAGACATGGATACCTCCTGCGATTTTATAGGCAGATTATATAATAACAGACCAATAATGTCAACCATAAAAAATATAAAGGGTGACTAAAAAGCTGAAAGAAGGCAACATTGCCCGACGAGAGTAAAGAAAGAATACGTAAAATTTAATGCTGACAAGACTTTGAAAATGAGCAGCTTCATGGTATAATGAACCCATTGATTGTGATTGCGGCGTTGCCGAGAGGAAAGGTTCATTGAACCGCCGATGCCGGGCTTGTGGTATAATAACCCTGCGGCGCTTGTCGCGGCGAAAAACACCGCATGCTGTATTCTAAAGAAAAAAACACAAATTCTACAACAGAATTTGTTAAAATGGTTGTAGAATCGCAATAATAAATCGAAATATACAGCATATCCGCCTTTGTACCGTCATTTAAGCTGTTTTTCTTCCTAAAATGTTGTAGAATCAGCATAAAGGGCTAAGAAAATACAGCATGCGGCTCTGCACCAGCAGAGCCAGCAATCTCCGGCAGCAAAGCCGGCAATCTGCGACAGCAGATCCAGCGATTTGCAGCGATCCCGAGGGCTACCGCCGAAAGGAAAGGTTCATTGAATCACCGCTTCCGGCCGCTGCGGTGGCATGACTTTCGCAATCATAATATAATAACCTCACGGCGTTAGCGAAATCAAAGATTTCGACGCCTGAGAGAACATTGTATCATAAACTCCGTATTTCTAAAGAAATACGGCCGGCCGCTGGCGCGTCCGCTGCGGCGCAGGGCGCCCGCGATTATGGTATAATGAACCCATCGATCATGTTAGCGGCGTTGCCGAGCGGAAGGGTTCATTGAACCACCGCCGACTGTTGGGTCTGTGGTATAATATACGGGGTAGAATTAAACTGGAGGGTTTGTTTTTGTGATATACAGCATAATAGCGATGATCATACTCGTGACTTTTTCGGCATACTTTTCGGCTACCGAAACAGCTTTTACATCGCTCAATAAAATAAGAATGAAGAATATGGCCAATGACGGCAACCGCAGAGCCAGACAGGTTCTGGAACTGTCGGAGAACTATGACAACCTGCTTTCGACCATACTGGTTGGAAACAACCTGGTGAACATAACGCTTTCTTCTATAGCTACGGTGCTCTTTATAGGCCTTTATCCCAGGTATGGAGCAACTATAGCCACAGTGGTCGCTACCGTTACGGTGCTCATATTTGGAGAAATATCGCCAAAGAGTCTGGCGAAAGAAAGCCCCGAAAAATTCGCTATGTTTTCGGCGCCTTATATAAGGATACTGATAATATTGCTGAAACCGATAAACTGGCTCTTTGCCACGTGGAAAAAATTCCTGGCGAAGATCTTCAATGCCGACGAAGGACGGCCCATAACAGAGGACGAGCTTCTGACCATAGTGGAAGAAGCCGAGACCGAGGGCGGGATAGATACGCAGCAGAGCGAGCTGATCCAGAATGCCATCGAATTCAACGATCTCGAGGCTCTGGATGTACTGACTCCGAGGGTCGATATAAAAGCCATCGAAGCAGATACGCCGGAGGATGAGATATCCGGGATATTTCTGGAGACGGGCTTTTCAAGACTTCCTGTCTACGACGGCGATATGGATAACGTCATAGGCGTTCTGAACCAGAAGGACTTTCACAATTACATCAAGGGAGGCAGAGCCGCTGTTTCCGAATATATAAAACCGGTCATCTTTGTAGCCGGCTCCATGAAGATAGCGCAGCTGCTAAAACGGCTCCAGACGGCCAAGACTCATATCGCAGTCATAGTGGATGAGTACGGCGGAACGTACGGCCTCGTTACCCTTGAGGATATAATCGAAGAACTGGTAGGAGAGATATATGACGAGCACGATGCGGCGGCGCTTCAGGACATAGTTCAGCAGCAGGACGGAACCTACAGAGTCCTGTGCGGCACCAATATAGATAAGATGTTCGATTACTTCGACGTAGAAGAAGAAGTCGACGCCACCACGGTAAACGGGTGGGTCGTGTTACAGATAGATAAACTGCCTGAGGTAGGCGATCAATTCGTATACGAGGTCGATTACAAGAGATTCGACGTAGTAGTGACAAAAGCAGACGAGAGAAAAGCTCTCGAGATAAATATGACAGTGGAAGAGCTGTCAGATGAAGAATGAGAAAGGGGATAGAATGGGTTTAATGGAAAAGATCCTTGGCGACATGAATACCAAGGAGGTCAAGAAAATCGAAAAAATAGCTGATAAGGTGATGGCCCTCGAGGGGGCGACGGCTTTGCTCAGCGATGATGAGCTGCGGGGCAGAACTGAAGAATTCAAGAAGAGAGTTCAAGAAGGCGAAAGCCTTGACGATATACTTCCGGAGGCTTTTGCGGTGTGCCGTGAAGGCGCATGGAGAAGCGTAGGTATGAAGCATTTCCGTGTACAGGTGATAGGAGCGATAGCTCTTCACCAAGGCAGAATCGCCGAAATGAAGACAGGTGAAGGAAAGACGCTGGTAGCTACTCTGGCCGCCTATCTTAACGCCCTGGAGGGCAAAGGCGTTCATGTGGTGACCGTAAACGATTATCTGGCCAGGCGTGACGCAGAGTGGATGGGAAAGATATATACTTTCCTGGGACTTACAGTAGGATGCGTGGTTCACGGGCTCAAAGACCATGAAAAAAAGGCGGCATATGCGGCGGATATAACATACGGCACCAACAATGAGTTCGGTTTCGATTACCTGAGAGATAATATGGTCACTTATAAGGAACAGCTGACTCAGAGAGATCTGAATTTTGCTATCGTCGACGAAGTGGACTCTATCCTGGTGGACGAAGCCAGAACACCGCTCATAATTTCAGGCCGGGGCGACGAGTCTACAGATATGTATCAGAAAGCCGACTCCTGCGTCCGCCGTCTGAAACTCGAGGAAGATTTCACCATAGAAGAAAAGGATAAAAAAGTCACTCTCACGGAAGACGGCATAGCCAAGTGCGAGAAGTTTTTCGGCATAGAGAACATCGGCGATCCGGAGAACATGGAATATAACCACCATGTCATTCAGGCGCTGAAAGCCCGGAACATAATGAAACGAGACGTAGACTACATAGTCAAAGACGGAGAGATCATCATAGTAGATGAATTCACAGGTCGTTTCATGTTCGGAAGAAGATACAGCAACGGCCTGCATCAGGCTATAGAGGCTAAAGAAGGCGTGCTGGTCAGATCTGAATCAAAGACGCTGGCTACCATCACTTTGCAGAATTATTTCCGTATGTATAATAAGCTGGCAGGTATGACAGGTACAGCCAAGACGGAAGAAGAGGAATTCCGCGAGATCTACAACATGGACGTAGTGGTGATACCTACTAATAAGCCCATCGCCAGAGAGGATCTGGATGACTCCATATATGCTTCTCTGAACGCCAAGTTTAAGGCTATCATAGAGAGAATAGCAGAAGTACACGCTACGGGGCAACCGGTTCTGGTAGGTACCATTTCCATAGAAAATTCTGAACTTTTAAGTTCAATGCTCAAAAAAAGAGGAGTAAAGCACAACGTGCTCAACGCCAAGCAGCATGAAAGAGAAGCTCAGATCATAGCCGAGGCAGGACGCCTTGGGGCAGTCACCATAGCCACCAACATGGCCGGAAGAGGAACCGATATCATACTCGGGGGAAATCCTGAGTTCGAGGCCAAACGAGAAATGGAAAAGCTTGAATATTCTCAGGAGCAGATATCCTTTGCTACGAGCTTTGTCAGCAGCAGCGACCCTCTCATGAATGACGCCCGCGCAGTATTTAAAGATCTCCTTGAGAAGTACAGCCGGGAGAGGAGAGAAGAGCAGGAAAAAGTCAGAGCCCTCGGCGGCCTGTGCATCATAGGTACAGAGAGACACGAATCTAGGCGTATAGACAATCAGCTCAGAGGACGTGCCGGACGTCAGGGAGACCCGGGACAGACGCAGTTCTTTATTTCCCTTGAGGATGATCTGATGAGACTCTTCGGAGGAGAACGCATACAGGGACTGATGAACAAGATGGGGATGAGCGAGGACGCCATAGCCGCCGGAATGTTGTCAAGGAGCATAGAAAATGCCCAAAAGAAGGTAGAGAGCAGAAACTTTGAGATAAGAAAATATGTACTTCAGTATGACAACGTGATGAATAAACAGCGCGAAGTCATATACGATCAGCGCAGAAAAGTTCTCTTCGGAGAGGATATCAGAGACTATATAATGGAGATGATGGAGGATATTGTAAAGACTACGATCCAGCCCATCACCATAGCCAGCAAATATCCGGAAGAGTGGGACTTCGATATGCTGGGCGAGAACCTGAAGCAGATAACGGGCACTTTCAGCGGTCTGAGCTATACAGAAGACGAAAAACTGTCTCTGACAGAAGATAAGCTGACAGAAGACGCTCTAACCGTATTCCATCAGATGTATGAGGCCAAAGAAGAAGAGATAGGTAAAGACCGCATGCGCGAGGTCGAGAGAATGATACTGCTGAGAGTAGTAGATAATCATTGGATGGATCATATCGACGCCATGGACGACCTTAAACAGGGAATCGGCCTCAGAGCTTTGGGACAGATAAACCCTGCCAACGCATACGCTTCTGAAGGCTTCGACATGTTTGAGGCTATGGTGGCGGAGATTCGAGAAGAAGCCGTCAGATACTGCTACAATGTCACTGTTAAGACCGGCGTAGAAAGACGCCAGGTTATCACAGGCGGTCAGGAAAGGAAGGACGACTTTGTGGACAGACCTGCGCAGAGAACGCAGGCGCAAGGCGGTGGGGACATGCCGGGACAGGCTCCTAAGCCGCAGGATACCAGAAAGCCTGAGACTTTCAGAAGAGAGGCTCCTAAGGTAGGCCGCAACGACCCTTGCCCTTGCGGCTCCGGAAAGAAATATAAAAACTGCTGCATGAACAAGGATATGGAGCAATAAGACAGAAAATCTGCCTGCGTACAAAATCGCAGGCATTTTTAATGATTAAAAACATGGCTGTTTACAATAGGGGGGTGACTGGTTCAACTTCTGGGGTTCACCACATTATATTATTATTAATTTTTAGAACTATTGAGTAGTGATTGACCAATAAGAAAAAATTAGATATAATTGTTATATAAATATCAAACAATAATTGCGAGATGTTTAAATTTGCTCTTGTGGCAAAATTAGCAGCCAAATTAGGATTGTCACAAGCAAAATCTTTTGCCGCAGCGTATATTTTAGATTTTTTGACTGACGTTAACCCTACTTCAACAGCAGTATCTTATAGTATACAAGTATACACACATAAAAATTATACAAGTGGCTTTATAGGCCCAATAATTACAAGGGTGTGGAAGTACAGTTATAAATACTACGCGACGGCAAACTTAACTGGACCATACACTGAAGATTATGAGTTTAAATGTCAGATGTAAATAATAGAGATAAAAAATGAGGTGATTATAATTCATAAAAAGATTATATACTTGCTTGCAGGAGCTTTTCAGCCGATATTTGTATATCATCTTATTTACAGCCATCAGAAGCTTTTTCTGATGGATTGGGTTTTTGATAGGAACTACGATTCATTTAAAGAAATTCTGGACCCGCTGAATCAGATGTACCCGACCACAGACGGCGAAAAAGCCGCCACACTGCTTTGGGATATAATCGTATTGGTCGTATGTATGGCAGCCGTGTTGATGGTAGCGGTGCTTGCCAAGTCTCAGTCAGGTGGACTGAGCAAGGCGCAGCGAATTATAGCGGCTGCCGGAGGGCTGGCGACTACGGGATTCTTCCTGTGGATGAAGTTGGGGGAAGTGGAAACGCTGCTGTACATGAAATTTATAGTCCCGGAAATGATATTGATTGCTGCCTGCGCCGTTGCCGTTGCCGGTGGGCGCAACCGAGAGTAACCCGGCTTGTGCCGGGTTACTCTCCTACTGGCGAATTCTCTAAAAAGAGCCTCTTTGACCCGTATCTCAAAAAGTAGAAATATTAGATGGAGAAATAAATATTTTTAAAATAGAATAATTTACATTATATATTAATTAAGAGATGAGGTGAATTTTCCTCATCTTATTTTTTTATGAAAAAGTGTTGACAATCGCCAAAGAATGTATTATTGTACTAATTAAATAATACAATAATACAAAAGACTTGAAAGGAGGAGGTTATTTTGGATAAAAAGCTAAAAGAGAACATGCCCATTTACGTTCAGATAATGAATCGGGTGAGAGAGGCCATAGCTGCGGGGGAGCTTAAGCCGGGAGATAAAATAGCCTCCGTCAGAGATCTGGCGGCGGATTTTGAGGTAAACCCCAACACCATGCAGCGAGCCTTGACCGAGCTTGAAAGAGAAGGCCTGTTGCTTTCAGAAAGAACCCAGGGAAGGTATGTCACTTCGGATGCGAAAGCCATAGGAGAACTGCGAAAAGATATCGCTCGGCAGGCGGCAGACTCCTTCAGGAGAGAAATGGCTGCGCTGGGGTTTAACGAAGAAGAAATGATGGATTTTTTTCGTGAGAGGCTTCTTTATATAGGTTCCGGCGAAGGAGGAAAGAAGGTGGGATAGATGAGAGAAAATAAGGAAGCCTGCGGTGAAAGGACGCTCAGGCTGGTGGAAGAGCAGCCGATAGTAAAAATATCGGGACTTTCCAAGGCCTTTGGTGAAAAGAAGGTTTTGGACAGCATAGATCTTGAGATACCGCAGGGCAAGATCATAGGACTCCTGGGCCCTAACGGAAGCGGCAAGACTACTCTTATTAAGATACTGTCTGGATTCTGCGCAGATTATGAGGGGGAAGTTCTTATAGACGGAAAGCGTCCGGGCAGCGCCGCCGGAAAGGCGAAGGTCGCATATCTTCCCGACAAGGATGGTCTGCCCGAAAATCTTCCCGCAGATGAGATAATAAAGATATATGATACCTTCTTTGATGACTTCGATGAGGAGAGGTGCAGAAGACTTCTCGATATCTTCGGTATCGATGAGAAGACTGTTGCAGGAGAACTGTCAAAGGGAGAGGCTGATAAACTAAAAATTTCTCTCTTGATGTCTAGAGACGCCCGGCTCTACCTTCTGGATGAACCCATAGGAGGAATAGATGTAGAAGCCCGGCAGCACGTGCTGGACTTGATACTGGAAAATTTCAATCCCTGCGGTAGCATGATAATAGTCACTCATCTTGTCAGGGATATAGAAAGACTTTTTGATTCCGTGATAATATTAAAAGATGGAAAGACGACGATGTATGACGACAGCGACGCTATAAGAGAATGTTACGGCGGAACTCTTGAGGAAGCCGTCATAAGTATATTCAGGGGAGAGGAGATATGAAAGAGCTTTTTGCAGAGAGCAGATATCTTAAGATGGCGGCGGCCGCTATAGCTGCGGTCATGGTGATATGCGCAATAGCCGGCAGGTTTTATGCCTTCGGCAGCGGCCCGTCTGAAGAGGAACTTATGGAAATCGAAAAGAGCGGAGCCAAGATAGCCGTTCCTTTTGATAAATACAGAGAGATCGCATCTATAAAAGGAGCGGGAGGCGCAGCAGCCGGAAAACTTAAGGACGACGTCTGGGAAATCATAGATCCGGGCAGCGGCAAAAATGTTGAGATACAAGGATTTGCAAAGTTTGTAGGCAGCGGCGGCGGATTCGCATTTTTGTGCAGTGATGACGGTGAAAGCGTCATTGTGGACGCTGCAAAAAGCTTAAATTCGGGCAAACCTGTCTTTTTCGAAGAAGAAAAGAGATATGATTCTGCATATTACGACGGAGAAAGCGGCGTTATCTTAGTTGAAGAGAGCGGAATGACGAGGATCTTATCAGTTGACGGAAAAGAGCTTTACCGTACAGCCGATGAAAACGCCTGGCTTATTCCGGGCAGCAAATATGTGCAGGAAAGCGCAGAGCAAGAAGACCGGTATCTGCTCAGAAATATATATACGGGAGAGGTCGGCTGCCGGCTTAATGAAAACGAATATGTGAGAGGATATTATGCGGGACATTTTGTAGTCGAAGTAACCGAAAACCCGGAAGATCTGCTGCAATCCACACACAATTATCTGCTGAGCGACAGCTTTGTAAGACCGGAGGGAATTGAAGATTTCGCATTTTACAGCGGCGATAGAGATTATATCTATATATATCAGGAAGATGTATCTTCTGCCGAGAAGATAATAGATAAGACAGGGCAGGTCGCATTTGAGATAAAAGAGGATGAGGAAAGAGGCTCTTTTGTGGGAATCTCAAACGATCAGGTGATTTACACCACTAAGGAAGCGGGAGTCATGGAGTATATCACCATCGCCGGCGAAAACAAAGGGGCGGTTTCAAAGCATAGAGAATTATGTATGTCTGCTTTTGAAGATGGCCTTGCCACAGCAGGAATCAGAAAAGGCGGCAACGCCGGCCGGATGAGCGACGCTATCGCTACGGAGTCTAAAAATTATATCTTCGGCTTTATCGACGAGGAGTTTAATCATGTGACGGATTTCATATTCGACTGGGCCTCGGAGATAGAAGAGGGGTTTGCTGCCGTAAAGATAGGAGGACAATATGCCCTTTTAGACTTGAGGGAGGTGTAGATAGAAATGAGTAAACTGGACAAATACATCAGGCTGAACATCAAAATGACAGGGAACTGCACCGGCGTAGCCTGCGCAATGTCGCTGGCGATGGGATTGACAGCAGTAAATTTTGCAGTGATAATCTTTGCAGTCGTATTTCTGGGCATATCTCTTGCCGCGCTGATAAAAGGGTATAAAAGGCTGTATTATACAACTCTTTACGAAGAGGCGGCGTATGTGTATAATTCCCTTCCTCTTGACCCCAAGGAGGTCTTGGCAGGAAAACTTTTCGCCGGTTCGTTCATGATGACGATGTACACCGTTTCCACCTTGGCCATGTATGGAGTCATGCTTCTCATGGCCGGGGATTCTATCACATTTTCGACTGATATGTACTGGCCTTCAGAAAATACTCTGACGAGTCTACTGGCATCCTCCATAGCCTCGGATATGCTGCCGTTTGCTCTGCCATTCGAGGCGCTGAGTATGATAACGGGGGCTGTGCTGTTATCGGCCATAATAATGTTCGGAGTGATCTTCGCCAATTCGCCTCCTGCGCCGGGCAAAGGTGTAGCGGCAGTCATACTATGTATCATCTTATATGTAGTTCTCTTCAGAGGGGCGCCGAAAACAGCAGAATGGCTTTCCATAGATTATTCACCGCTGCTCCCTTTGGCGCAGTCGCTGATAAACGCTGCCGCAACGGCCGTCCTCTTTGGCTATAGCTGTAAACGTTTAGAGAAGAAGTATTATGCGGCCGTGAGACGTAAATAGGAGCGTCATATGAATGTACGGGATAAAAAACGCTGGCCTGCGCCCTGCCCCCCCTTTGCCTCTATCATTATATGGCGCTCTTGCAGTCCCTATTGTTGAGGCGCAAGGCAGAGTGCTTGCGGGCACAGGGCAAGGTGTTTGCAGGTGCAGGACAGAGTCTCAGTTTTTTCAAAAATCAAGAGGTTTGCGGGAGTTTTTGGCGACTCGTTCTCGGTAAAACGAAATTAAAGGCTGTTTGCGGGACTATTTAGAGAAAAAAACGATAAAAAAGGGGCTGTAAGGCGTTTCAGTCCTTGTAAGATGGTCAAAAACTCCCGCAAAGAAGCCAAAAAGACCAAGTGCAGAGAATCAGCACATATCAAAGCCTTTGTTCGTTGCCAGTATAAGCCTGAAATGCGAGCCCCCTGCATTTAAAAGCAGGGCTTTCTTATGTTGTCTCTTAAGAGCCTGTTCCGAGGGCAAAGCCCGAGGAACAGGCAACCACCGGCTATGCCGGCGAGATTAATAGCCTTAGGAAAAATATCCTCTTGTGATAAGATAGAAAAGGTTCGCCGACCAAACGGTCAAGGCAAGGAGGATATGTCATGAAAGGCAGCAATAGTTTGGGCACACGCCAAAGTGTAGTTTACAATGGACTACATCGTGCAACGGACTGACAGGTTCTTACCTGTCAGTCCGTTGCGCCTTAGACATAAAGACTTGCCAAGAGTAGCTATGGACAATTAGAAATGGATTTTCGCGCATGAACAGCTCCCCCCTATTGCCTTACATAATTCTATGCTCAAATGCCTTTAAAATACAAGGCTTTCCAAAGGACTAACTGTCCAGACAGAAATGTGTTTTTAGACAGATATAGAGAGCTATGTTATAATTAAATCACCGGATAATCGGAATTAGGAGGGGATTCTATGAAAAATGTACTGTTAAGCGCAGATAGTGCGATAAGTTTGTTTTCTGTTCCAGATAAAGTGGCAGACAACCTTGAGAAATATTGTTTAGACTTTTGCTGTGACTGGCTGCATAAAAGTCCTGATGCAGCAAAGTACCGTGTTCAAATGGGTGATACAGCCGGTGTATGCTATAGCGAAAAAGATTTTATAGATTATCTAAATCAATACATTTGTGATGAACAATCAACATTGATTGCAACCTTTGCTAATGTATACAGTGAAGAAAATTTACCTAAAGAGTATATTGGGCTACCGTATTTTAATTTCTAACTAATAACCTCCAGCTTGTTGGAGAGATAGCAAAGTTAGTCGAGCCAGTCAACGACAGTATGAACGGAAGATTTTATGCGCCGCCGTCGACAGCCGTACCCGTCTTTGTTGACAGACTATCAAGGCGGAAAAGCCCTAAAATGGCCTCCTGTCATGCAACTGCAGTCCCGTTTGCCCGCTGCTTCGAATGCCAGCACCCTTTCCGGCGGCAACCTTATTTTGCAGCAACGCTGGCAGAGAGTATAACGCACTGCACTTTGCAAGTAAAGTCGTGTGCCAAGGGTCAAGCCCCTTTGGAATCCCTAATAACGAAAAGGCTGAATATCCCGCACTTTCACTGTGCTTGATACTCAGTCTTTATTTGTTTTCTGCCCCCCGTTTTGCGGTCTGCGTGTAGTTCCTTGACAAGCCGACCGAAATGGAACTGTAAGTACCACATTGAGCTCATCATGTGACATTTTCGGTTTAAAGGAAAAATTTTTCAAAAAAACTGTAACGAAACGGCAACTTGCCAGTATTAGTTATAAAAAGAGTCACATGGATTTTATCCTATGGAGTAAAACAGCTATGAAAATTAAAGTAAAAAGATCTTTATTGACAGCCCTTTGCCTCACGCTGGCGGCGGCACTGCTTATTACAGGCTGCACGGGAAACGGGGAGACCGCCGGCGGCGAAGCCGATGGTGAGAATAAGGATAAGACAGTCCTCGCAGAAGGGAATATACGCTATGCCGAGCTTGATGAGAAGAGTGCAGAATCTGTCGAATATTTTATAGATGAATATGGACTCTACGAATATAAAGCTCCGGATGAGGCTATGCGGATGAAGCTTGTGAGATTTTCTTATGAGAATAAGGAGCTTACAGATCATGAGATATGCGCTATAGATTTTTCCGAAATGGAAAATCTCAGAGAAGGGACGATTGCGCTTTGTATGGCAGGAGAGGACAAGTACAGAGTGACGGTCAGCCCGGATAAGAGAGCCGAAGACGGCGCCGGCGGCAAGCAGGTTTATACCGACATAGAACTTCCGTCATATATCGGAGAAAAAGGAAGCGGCAGAGCCGACTCCACTGTGAAGAATTTTGATGAGGAAAAAATAGAGATTGATAAGCAGTACAGACTGTATGAGGTGAATGTATACGAGGCCGGCCCTGCCGCCGCCGGAGAAGGAGAAACCGCTTTAAAAGATGACGAAGTCAGGCCTGCAGCCACAAGAGGCATATACGTAGTTTTCAGCCTGTAAAGGGAGCGGCACGGCCCTTGCTCACAGCGTAAGAAAGCGGTAACTTCATATGAGATTCGAGTCCCGGGAAAACCCCGGGACTTATTTTTAGTCAATGCGATTGTGGCCTTTATGTATATGTGATAAAATCAAGATGACCAACTATAAAGAAAAGAGCAGGTTATGAATAAGAAATACGACGTGATAATAATCGGAGCAGGACCCGCCGGGATCTCCGCCGCCTTAAACCTTCAGGAACTGGGAAAGAAAAATATCCTCGTGATAGAGAGATACGCTTTCCCCAGGTACAAGTGCTGCGCAGGGTATATAACCGGCAAGACAAAAAAAGAATACGCCAGATTAGGTCTCGACACAGATAAAGTCAACTATTCGCTCATCAGGGACTTCGGAATATTCTACAGATCCCGGAAGAGACAAGACATACAAAATAAATTTCTGTATACCAACAGATATATCGACCGGGTAGAATTAGACGACGCGTTTTTCAGGCTGGCTAAAGAGAAGGGGATAGAGATAAAAGAAAATACAGCTATAAAGAATCACGATGCAGATTCCTGCTTTCTCGTCACTTCCGATGACGAAAGCCTCGCTTATGATAAGCTGATCTTTGCAGACGGCGCCAGCGGCTACGGAAGCAGATATAAGACTGACGGACTTAAAAATATCGCCATGCAGTTGGTGTTTGACAGCGACAGACAGGAAGAGATACAGATACACTTTGGAATAACCCGGAGAGGATACGGCTGGGTCAGCTCATTTGGCGGCAAGACTAATGTGGGCCTGACCGACGTGTATGACCCCGCTGTCAATTATACCGAGGAATTTCAGCGATTTTTGGATATTCTGGGCATAGAAGCCGATACCTGCCGGCTCAGAGGAGCCTTCACACCTATCGGCGTAAGTGATCCGATCTTGGGTGAAAAGATATATTATGTGGGCGATGCGGTAGGAGCCTGCGACCCTTTGACGCTTTCGGGGCTGCGATATGCTTTGAGAAGCGCAGAGGAATGTGCCCGGGCTATTGCCCTGGACAGAGACGAGATATATATAGAATATATAAAAAAACTGAAGAGAAGATTCGCATTTATGAGAGCTACGCAAAAGATCTTTTATCTGAGATTTTGTATGTACTGCGTGTTCAACATAGGGTGCCGTTTTTTCGGCAGGTTGGTCGCTGCGGTATTCAACAATTTTTTTGTAAACAAAAAGTGACTCTGCCTCGTAAAAACGATTTTGAGCGAGCACACATAAACATTGAAAATTCAATGAATTTAATATATAATAATATATTAGCAGATTTTGCGCCGCAGCTGCGGTGCGAGTCGCTTATTTCAAGAAAAGGAGTGAGACTTATGATACAGTTTGACGGTATCAGGGCAGCTCTTCCCGAGATGGAAAAGACCCTGAAAGAAGTCGGTGACTCTCTTTGACCTGGCTGAAATTAAAGCCGAACTGGAGAGAACTGACAGAGAGATAGAACAGGAGGACTTCTGGAACGATTTGGAATACGCCCAGAAAGTCATGAAAAAGAAGAAGACCATGGAGAGCACTATAGAAGCGATAAACGCTCTCACGTCGGCCTTCAAAGATATAGAAGAACTTATAGAAATGGCAGAGGAAGAAGACGACGAATCCATGGCGCCGGAGATACAGAGCATGTTCGACAAGCTCAGAGAAGACCTTGCGGCCATGAGGGTGAAGACTCTTCTCACAGGCAAATATGACGGCTGCGGAGCCATAGTATCCATACATGCGGGCACGGGAGGAGTAGACGCCATGGACTGGGCTTCTATGCTGCTGAGGATGTACACCAGGTGGTGCGAAAAAAAAGGCTACAGCGTAAAGATGATCGACCTGCAGGATGATACTGAAGCCGGTATCAAGAGCGCTACACTTATAGTAGAAGGAGAAAACGCCTACGGCTATCTCAAAAACGAAAAGGGAGTACACAGGCTGGTGAGAATATCGCCTTTCAACGCGGCAGGCAAGAGACAGACTTCCTTCGCTCAGCTTGAGGTGGTGCCTGAGATCGAAGAAGATCTTTCGGTGGAGATAGACCTGGAAGATCTGAGAATAGATACCTACAGGAGCAGCGGCGCAGGCGGTCAGCACGTAAATAAGACTGATTCGGCCATAAGAATAACCCATCTGCCCACCAATATAGTAGTCACATGTCAAAATGAGAGGAGCCAGCACCAGAATAAAGAGATGGCTATGAAAATACTCATGTCTAAGCTGGCCGAACTCAAGGAGCAGGAACACAAGGAGAACCTCAGAGAACTCAAGGGAGACTATTCTATGAACACCTGGGGATCCCAGATCCGTTCTTATGTATTCCAGCCGTATACCATGGTCAAGGATCACAGGACGGGAGCCGAAACTGCCAATGTAGGCGCCGTGATGGACGGAGATCTGGATTACTTCATAAACGAAAAACTTAAGCACAAGGAATAAATATGGATATAATCAAAAAAATAGCGGCCGAATTTAAAGTAAAGACGGAGCAGGTGGAAAACACCGTAGGGCTCATAGATGAAGGGAACACCATTCCCTTCATAGCCCGATACAGAAAAGAGGTTACCGGCGGCCTCAGCGACGTTATCCTCAGAGATATGGACGAGAGACTGAAATATCTCAGAGGTCTCGAAGAGAGAAAAGAAGAAGTAATAAGGCTTATCGACGAACAGGGAAAGCTTACGCCCGATCTGCAGGAACAGATAGAAAAAGCCGAAGTCCTTCAGCGAGTAGAAGATCTGTACAAGCCTTTTAAGCAGAAGAAAGCCACCAGAGCTTCCAAAGCCAGAGAAAAGGGTCTGGAACCGCTGGCGATGCTGATATATGCGCAGCTTAAGACGGAGGGAACTCCCGAGGAGGAGGCAGAGGCCTTCGTAGATCCGGAAAAAGATGTGAACACCGCAGAAGAAGCGCTGGCAGGAGCCATGGATATAATAGCGGAGATGATAGCAGACGATCCCGATATGACCGAAGCAGTCAGAAATTTAACGTATCAGACGGGACTCATATCTACAGAGGCAGTCGATCCTGAGGAGAAGACCGTCTATGACATGTATTATGGCAAGACAGAAGCCATCAGTAAGATTCCAAATCACAGGGTGCTGGCCGTAAACCGGGGCGAAAAGGAGAAGAAGCTGAAAGTCAAAGTGACGGCAGATCAGGAAAGTATTCATCAGATCATCGCCGGCGAGGTCATCAAGAATCACAAATCCATATTCACGGAGATTTTAAACGATACCATTACAGACGCGTACAAGAGGCTTATAGCTCCGTCGGTTGAGAGGGAGATGCGCAACCTTCTGACCGAGAGAGCCGAAGGCGAGGCCATAAAGATCTTTGCGAAGAATACGGAGAGTCTCCTGATGGTTCCTCCTGTAAAAGACAAGAACGTGCTCAGCATAGACCCGGGCTACAGGACAGGCTGCAAGGTGGCTGTTTTGGACGGCACCGGCAAGCTCAAGGCCTATACCACCATATATCCGACTCAGCCGAAAAACGACATAAAGGGGACAGAAGCCACCCTTAAAAAACTGGTGGAAAAGTATGAGGTAGACGTGATAGTCATAGGAAACGGCACTGCTTCCAGAGAAACGGAAGAGGTGGTAGCCGATTTCATCAGAAAAAACGGGTATGCCATACAGTACACCATAGTCAACGAAGCCGGAGCTTCTGTATATTCCGCTTCCAAACTGGCCGCCGAAGAATATCCGGACCTGGACGTCACCACCAGGGGAGCCATGTCGCTGGGAAGAAGGCTTCAAGACCCGCTGGCCGAGCTGGTCAAGATAGACCCAAGAAGCATAGGAGTAGGCCAGTATCAGCACGACATGAATCAGAAGCTTCTGGCCGGGGCCTTGGGCAATGTGGTAGAAGACTGCGTCAACAGAGTGGGCGTGGATCTGAACACCGCTTCTCCGTCCCTGCTTTCATATGTGGCAGGTATCAACGGAGCTATAGCTAAGAATATAGTCGCCTACAGAGAAGAGAACGGCAGGTTCACCGACAGAAAGCAGCTGATGAAGGTCTCAAAGCTGGGCGAAAAAGCATTCAACCAATCCGCAGGCTTCCTGAGAATCTCAGGAGGAAGCGAACCTCTGGACTCTACTTCCGTACACCCCGAATCCTACAAGGCCGCCAAGGCGATGATGGAAAAACTGGGAATAGACTCCGCCGCAATAACCGGAGGAGGAGACAAGTCTATAGAAGAAAAGATTAAAAAGGCCTACGGAGAAAAAACTCTCACTAAATGTATATCAGCGATGGCCTCAGAACTTTGCATAGGAGAAATGACTCTGACGGATATAATAGAAGAAATGAAAAAGCCGGCCAGAGACCCAAGAGAAGACGCACCGCCGGTAATATTCAGAAACGACGTGAAGAGCTTTGAAGATCTCAAGGTTGATATGGAACTTGAGGGAACGGTGCGCAACGTGGTAGACTTCGGTGCATTTGTGGATATAGGAGTAAAGAGCGACGGTCTGGTACACATATCGCAGATGAGCGATAAGTATGTAAAACACCCGATGGACATCGTCTCAGTGGGAGACACGGTAAAGGTGAAGATAATTTCTATAGACCACGAGAAGATGAAAATAGGACTGACGATGAAGTTATAAGAGGAGAGACATGATAAAATCTATAATATTTGATTTTGACGGAACGCTGGTCAATACCAACGACGTCATAATTGAAGCCTGGCAGCATACATACAGACATTACGGACAAGATGAAAAACCGGTTGAACATATAACCAAATGCTTCGGCGAACCTCTCTTGGTAACTATGGCAAGAGAATTTCCGCAGGTAGATCCTGAGGAAAGCGCTCAAGTTTACAGAGACCGCCAGATAGCCAAAGCCGAGGAGCTGGTAACGCTGTTCGACGATATACCGGATCTCCTCTCGGCTCTCAGAGAAGCGGGATACAAGATCGGTATAGTGACGTCCAGGACGAGACAGTCCACCCTCGGATATCTCAGACAGTTTAAAATAACAGAATATTTCGACGGCATAGTGACGTGTGACGATACAGACAAGCATAAACCCGATCCGGCTCCGGTGCTCATGGGACTTAAGAAACTGGATACGGCTGCTGAAGAAGCTCTGATGATAGGAGACAGCTCCTTCGATATGAAGAGCGCCAACAATGCCGGAGTAAAGACGGTCCTGGTGGGCTGGAGAGTGGCTGCCGCCAATGAAGACGTGGGAGAATGTACAGTCAATTACTCCATAGCCCGGCCTATGGACCTGATGGAGATCCTCAAGGAGATGTGATGCTTAACATCTTTTACGGCAGAGAAAACCTGGATAAAGAGAAATTCATATTTGAAAAAGTAGGAGACAGGGCTCTCATCATGGTGCCCGATCAATACACCTTAGAGGCGGAGAGACAGGCTTTCCGCCATCTTGGCGTATCGTCGCTGATGGATGTGGAAATCGTATCGGCCGCCAGTCTCGGCGGCAATATACTCAGCGAACTGGGAGGAAACAAGCGCAGCTTTATAAACAAATACGGACGTCATATGCTCCTCTACAAGAGCGCGGCGAGCCTCGGGGACGATCTCAAAGTTTTCAGAGGAATGGAGAGGAAGAGCTCCTTTCTCGATTCGGTCAATGACTTCATATCAGAGATGAAGCAGTATAACTGCGGTCCGAAAGACCTTTTGGCAATGGCCGAAAGCATAGGAGAGGACTCATATACAGGAAAAAAACTGACAGATATATACGCTTTATTCAGCGAGTATGAGAAACAGATAGAGGGCAGATATACGGATTCAGAAGACTATATAGATCTATATCTTGGGAAGATCAAAGACTCGGCTCTCATCAGGGATAACACCGTATGGGTGTACGGTTTTGACAGTTTTGCCCCCAAGACTATGGCATTGCTGGGGCAGCTGATGATGTACGCTAAAGAGGTGAATATAGTTCTGACATGGGATGATCGAGGCAGGGACTTGGATCTGTTTGCCCTGACGGAGATCGTCATGAACAACGCCGAAAAGCTGGCCGATTCTCTGGGAACGGCCCACATCAGACAGCGTATACCCGATTCCTTTGCCCAGAAAGAAAAAGCCGAGGCCGTCAGACACATAGAAAAAGAACTCTATACTTTGCCTTCTGCCGTATCAAACTGCCATGAGGGCCTGATCATGACGGAAGCCGCCGGTATATACAATGAGGCGGAGAGCGCCGCCGCGTATGTGCTTCATCTGGTGAGAGACAAGGGGCTGAGATATAGAGATATAAGACTAATATATAACGACCTGGAAAACAGGGGAGATATAATAGAGCGAGTATTTGAGGAATACGGCATCGAACTGTTTTCCGATATGAAACGAGATATAATGGACAGCCCTATAATCAAATACATCACATCGCTATTAGACGTTGTGATTGAAAAATACAGGACAGAAACGCTGCTCTCCTTGCTCAAATCGGGATTTGGCGATCTGTCCGGCGAAGAGCTGTCAGACCTTGAGAATTACGCCGTAAAATATAAGATAAGAGGTTCGATGTGGAAGAAGCCTTTCAGGCGGGGATCTGCCGAGTACGGCGAGGCGGGACTTTCTTACATAAATATGCTGCGCCAAAAGGCAGTTGATCCCATAAAGCCGCTGGAAAAAATATTTGAAACGGAGACCACCGGAGAGTTCATAAGGCTCTTTTACGACTACCTCTGCGGCCGTATGGCTCTGCGACAGAAGATACTGGCCTTTATCGCAAGGCAAGAGGAAAAGGAACTCTGGGACCTTGCCGACGAGACGGCTCAGATATGGGAAAGCTTGTCGGATATATTAGATCAGATCTTTGAAATCATGGGCGAAGAACCTTTTGAGCCCGAAGCCTTCAGAGAAATATTTGAAGTCGGACTGAGCCAGGTGGAGATAGGGCTTTTGCCGCCAACGCAGGATGGACTTATACTCGGCAATATACAGAGAAGCAGAAGCGGCAGGGTGAAAGCCCTTATCGTTATGGGGGCCAACGAGGGAATACTTCCTCAGGAGAGACCAACCCAGGGTCTATTCTCGGCAGAAGAAAGAGAACTGTTCAGAGAAGACGGACGGGAACTGTGCAAAGTCGACGCTATAAGGTTCATGGAAGAACGGCTCAGCATATACAGAAATCTTTCGTCTCCGTCAGATTATCTGTGGATCAGTTGCAGCCTCACAGATGAAGAAGGCGGCCAGATGAAGCCGTCCGGGATATTTCTCAAGGTCAGGGAGCTGTTTCCCGGAATAGAAATAAGAAGAGATATGATAAACGGCGACGACGATCTGCTCATAAGCGGCGGAATAGGCGCAAGACGACATATCAGCCGCAAGATATTGGAAGCGGGGGAAGGCGCCCTTATGGACGATCGGTGGCAGGCGGCTCTTGGATGGCTTGAGAACAACATGCCCGATCAGGCTCAAGAGATAAGAAGGAGTATATCGTTTACTAACAGACAGGAGCAGCTTGGAAGCCGTGCTGCGGCGGCGCTGTTTGGAAAGGATCCCTATCAGACGCTGGCTCTGAGTCCGTCCAGAATCGAAGGATATTCGAGATGTCCTTTCTCTCATCTGGTCACTTATGGCCTCAGACCTGAAGAAAGGCGCGTCTTCGAAGCGGCGCAAAGAGAGATCGGAGACATATATCACCGCTGTCTCATGGGGCTGGCCAGAGAACTGACAGTACCGGGAATACAGATCTTTGAACCGGATTCTCCGTGGATGAAAATAACAAAAGAAGAGTGCGCCCAGTTAGTAGAGCGGGAGATCGAGTCCATTGCAGAGACATACAGAGAAGGGCTTTTTCAGTCGGGAAGCGTGGAGGATTACAGAAGACGCCGTATAACGGATATATGCGCTTCGGTTTGCTTTAGCGTGGTAGAACAGGTGAGAGCAGGCCATATATCGCAGATTTCCCCGGAAATAGCTTTCGGCCGCAAGGGAGATCTTCCGCCTATAGAGATGGAAGCCGGCGGACAGAAGATATATATAGAGGGAGTCATAGACAGAGTGGATTATCTAACTGACGGCCGCGTAAAGATAGTGGATTATAAGACGGGAAATGAAAGCTTCGATATAGAAGAGGCTGCGGCAGGCTACAGGCTGCAGCTGATGTTGTATCTGAATGCAGCCTGCGGAAGCGGCAGAAAACCTGCCGGCGTATTTTATTTTAAAATAAAAGAGCCGTCCATAGATTTGTCTCAGAAAGATATGGACAGCCAGACCCTCGAAAAGGAGATAAGAAAATCTTTTAAGCTCGATGGCATAATGGTGGACGATCCGCAGGTGATCCGGGATATAGCCGGTGATTTTGAAGGCTTTTCGGAGATCGTACCCATAAGGTCCACAAAAGACGGAATAAAGAACACCGGAAAGGGAGGACTGCTTTCCGCAGAGGATTTTACACATCTGCAGGGGGCCGTAACTGAAAAGATAAGACAGATCTGCAGCGATCTTACAGAGGGAAAGATAGAGATTCATCCCATGAAGACTAAAGACCGGTCTGCCTGTACTTTCTGCCGCTACAAAGGCATCTGCAGGTTTGACACTGTATTCGAGGGATGCAGTTATAATATAATTTAAAAATAAGGGCAGAGACGAGAAAACTGATAAGGAGAGAAAACATGATAGAAACCGATAATCTGATAATCAGACAATCCAAGTGGGAAGACCTCGAAGACTTTTACAGGTGGGAGAGACTGCCTGAGGTGACAGAGTTCTTCAGCATCGGGGACGACCAGACGCAAGAAGAAGTGACCCGCAAATATATAGAGGATGAAAAAGACCCTAAAGCTCTCCAGTTTACTATACTGCTCAAAGATGGAGAAGGCTTGCCCAGGATAGGAAGAATCGTGCTGGCTGATATAGAGAGAGGGTGGAAAGCCGAAATCTGGAGAATATATATAGCTGACAAGTCCCTTCGGGGAAAAGGCTACGGCAGGGAAGCCATGCTGGGCATTATGTCATACTGTTTCGACGGCCTGTCGCTTCAAAGACTGTATCTTGATCATTACACGGGCAACCCCGCTTCAGAGCTGTATCTGTCCCTCGGATTCAGATATGAAGGGGTCCTTCGGAAAAACTGCCGTAAAAACGGGGAGCTCCACGATGTACACCTGATGTCTATGCTCAGAGAAGAATATGAGGAAAAATATCGGTAAGCCAATGTCTTACCGGCTCAGCTCTCCCCTTAGATCGGTCTCCATCAGTTCTTTGATCTTCTCGGGAGCATATCCGCAGCCCAGCAGATAATAAAGTTTGGCTACGGCGGCTTCTGTAGTCATATCATAACCGCTTACTGCGCCGGCGTCTCTGAGGGGGCTGCTGGTGGCGTAAGTTCCCAGCTTTACCGTTCCCTGAGGACACTGGGAGCATACTACGACGATAGAGCCGTTCCTGAAAGCCTTGCTTATTATCGCAGGCAGATCGTTGTCACAGCTTGGTATATTGCCTGCCCCGAAAGTCTCGAGGACTATCCCCTTGAGAGATTCTGTCATTATAGATTCGAAGAGGCTGAACTGGATTCCGGGAAAGAATTTCAAAACGCCTATAGGAACTTGTCTGAGAGGAGTAAAGCTGAAATCGTCCTCGCAGACAGCAGGACGCTTCAGTGCGGCAGTATCGTACTTTATATCTATCCCGGCCGAAGCTAAAGGTGGATAATTGGGAGATGCGAAAGCTATCAGACCGTCTGATGATATTTTAGTGGAGCGATTGCCTCTGAGAAGCCTGCCGGCGAAGAACAGACACACTTCTTTGGCCTTGCCTTCAGCTGCAATAAGCAAGGAAGCTATGATATTGTCTCTTCCGTCGCTGCGTATTTCGCACAGGGGTATCTGAGAGCCTGTCAGGATGACAGGCTTGTTTAAGTTTTCCAGCATAAAAGAGAGGGCGGAGGCGGTATAGCACATGGTATCGGTGCCGTGAAGAATCACAAAACCGTCGTAGTCATCATAATGGAGAGCAATCTCTTCTCCTATGACGGACCATTGCCGGACAGTCATGTTGGAAGAATCCAGGAGAGGGCTGAATTCTATAACATCCCACGAAGGCATAGCGGGGTTTTTAAGCTCTGTAATCTCGGACAGAAGCTCTGACAGATAATTTTCTTTTGGAGCGTAGCCGTTTTCCGTGGCCACCATACCTATGGTTCCTCCCGTATATAATATACATATTTTCTTTTTCATGGCCGGCGGCCTCCTTTTCGGCGATTTTATATCATTCTATCATATTATGGCCCAAAAGACTACGTCCGATGTGTCTTCAACCTTCTCATCAGGATGAAACGAAGATAAAAATAAAGCTCTTGTTAAAACACCAAAAATTTTGTAAAATAAAAGCAGTATTGTTATTTAAAAAACGGAGAAAAATATCGAGATAAAAGAAAGGGGAAGAATAGATGTCTAACATTCCTACACCACACATAGAAGCTAAAGCCGGCGACTTTGCCGAAACGGTGTTAATGCCGGGAGACCCACTGAGGGCCAGATTCATAGCGGAGAATTTTCTTACAGACGCCAAACTGGTAAATAACGTCAGAGGAATACAGGGGTATACGGGAACATATAAGGGAAAGAGAGTTTCCGTCATGGCCTCCGGTATGGGGATGCCGTCCATGGCCATCTACTCTTACGAACTCTTTAACTTTTACGACGTAAAGAATATAATCAGAGTAGGAACGGCCGGCGTAATAGATCCGTCTCTGAAGGTAAGAGACGTGGTCATAGGTATGGGGGCATGTACAAATTCCAATTATGCGGCTCAATTTGACCTGCCGGGAACTTACGCTCCTATCTGCTCCTACGACCTGATGAAAAAGGCGGTGGAGGCTGCCGAGAGACTTGGAATCGAACCTAAAGTAGGCAATATATACTCTTCAGACGCATTCTACGACGACGGGGCAGGCCTGTCGAAGTGGCAGAAGATGGGAGTTTTAGCTACAGAGATGGAAGCTGCGGCTCTGTATATGAACGCGGCCAGAGCAGGCAAAAACGCCTTAACCATCTGCACTATATCCGACAACCCGTTTACGGGAGAAGCTACCACGCCGGAAGAAAGACAGAAAACTTTCACCGCAATGATGGAGATAGCGCTTGAAATCGCATAGAAAATAAGGAGAATATATAAAATGGAAAACAGATATCCAAGACTTGAAATAAATCTGGCCCACTTGCAGCATAATGTATCGAGGATAGTAGAAAAATGCGGAAGTTGCGGTATCCAGGTGGCAGGAGTGATAAAGGGAGCTACGGGACATCCGGAAGTGGCAAAGGCTTTTGATAAGGGAGGAGCCGCATTTATAGCTTCATCGAGACTCGAGCAGATAGAGGACGCCATAGACGCAGGGATCGAAAAACCCAAGATGCTCATAAGAGTACCTATGCTCAGCGAAGTCAGCGACGTGGTAAGACTTACCGACATAAGCCTCAACAGTGAGTTTGAGGTGATAAAAGCGCTGAACGAAGAAGCCAGGCGCCAGGGAAAACTTCACAAAGTCATACTCATGGCCGACCTGGGAGATCTTAGAGAAGGCTTCTGGGATAAGGAAGAGATGGTTGAGATAGCTGAATACATAGAGAACAGAATGATAAATATTCAGCTTGTGGGTATCGGCACCAATCTGGGATGTTACGGATCCATCGCGCCTACGGCAGAAAAACTTGAGGAGCTGGTAGAACTGGCAGAAAAGATAGAGGCGAGGCTGGACAGGGAACTCGAATATATATCGGGAGGAGCCACCAGCAGTCTCATGAGAGTCTGGGACAAGGATATTCCTGAGAGAGTGAATCTTCTCAGAGTCGGAGAGGGAATATTGCTGGCCAGAGACCTCGATACATTCTACGGTTACGATATGTCGGAGCTTTATCAGGATGTTTTCAGGCTGAAAGCAGAAGTCATAGAAGTAAAGACTAAACCGTCATATCCTGTGGGAACCATAGCCATAGACGCTTTCGGGCATACTCCCACTTACGTCGACAGAGGGATGAGAAGAAGAGCGTTGCTGGCTGTGGGCAAGGTGGACTACGGCGATCCCTGCGAGCTCATACCTATGGAAGAAGGAATAGAGGTCTTAGGAGCCTCCAGCGATCATACCATAATAGATGTAGAGGACGCAGAGAGAGATTATAAGGTTGGAGATACTATGACCTTTGATATCTGCTATGCTACCATAGTATATCTGACAAACTGCAGAAACGTCAGGATCGAGTTTGTCTGAAAAAGGGGAAAAATAAAGGCTTTGACAGGGGCCGAAGAGATTGACAATCACAATCTTTTAAAGTATAATATTTGGCACGGCTCGCAGAGCAAAGTCGAAAGGAGATATTAGGAATGTCAGAAGAAATACTGTTGACCCAAGAAGGGTACGACAAAATAGTCGCAGAACACGAGGAACTCGTTTCTGTGAAGAGAAAAGAAGTATCGGAGAGACTGAAAGAAGCCATCTCATACGGAGACCTTTCGGAGAACTCCGAATATGACTCTGCGAAAAATGAGCAGGCAGAGCTTGAAGAGAGAATACTCAAGCTTGAGAATATGATCCGTAAAGCTAAAATCATCAATGAGAGCGAGATGGACGCAGACAGAGTAAGCGTAGGCCTCAAAGTCAAAGTCCAGGATACATCCGCAGGTGATGAGATGGAATTTACCATAGTGGGATCTACAGAAGCAGATCCTTTTGCAGGCAAGATCTCCAACGAATCGGAGGTAGGCAAGAACCTTTTAGGCAGGCAAAAGGGAGAAACAGTTGATATAATAGTACCTGACGGAGTTTTAACCTACAAGATTATCGACATCACAAAGTAAGTGAGAGTACGGAGAGGATTTAAAGATGAGCACAGAAGAAACGAGAGATAACATAGCTCCTGAAGCGCAGGAAGAGATGTCAGAAGAAAGTCTCAACGAGCTTAGAAAGATAAGAAGAGATAAGCTTAAGGCTCTGCAGGAGGCCGGAAGAAATCCGTTTTTAGAAGAAAAATGGGACGTGACGGCCCACAGCAAAGATATAAAGGACAATTTCGACGCCATGGAAGACCAGGAGGTCTCATGCGCCGGAAGAATCATGGCTTTCCGAAACATGGGAAAAGCGTCATTTATAGATATTCAGGACAAACAGGGAAGAATCCAGTGCTATGTCAGACGAGACGCTATCGGCGAAGAGGAATACGATTGGTTCAAGACTTACGACATAGGAGATATAATAGGCGTAGAGGGAACCGTGTTTAAGACTAAACACGGAGAAGTTTCCATAAAGGCGGCAAGGATAGTTCTTCTGTCAAAGTCTCTTCAGATATTGCCTGACAAGTGGCATGGACTTAAGGATCAGGATCTCAGGTACCGCCAGAGATATGTAGACCTTATTGTAAATCCTGAGGTGAAAGAGACCTTCGTAAAACGCGCCAGAATAATAAAAGAAATCAAGAGAGTCCTTGAGGAGGATTACGGTTATCTCGAAGTCGACACTCCTATACTCACTACCATAGCGGGGGGAGCCAACGCCAGACCTTTCAACACTCACCACAATACTCTGGACATAGATATGAAGATGAGAATCTCCAACGAGCTTTACCTCAAGAGATTGATAGTCGGCGGACTGGACAGAGTCTACGAGATGGGCAAGATGTTCCGTAACGAGGGGATGGACAGAAACCATAACCCTGAGTTTACCAGCATGGAATGTTACATGGCCTATGGAGACATGGAAAGCGTCATGGACGTCACAGAACAGCTGGTATATAAGGCGGCGCTTGCCGTAAACGGTACTCCTGTGATCACATATCAGGGTAAGCAATTCGATGTCACTCCGCCTTGGAGAAGGCTGGATATGACTGAGGCTGTCAGGGAGATTACAGGAATTGACTTCAGCAAGATCGACAGCGACCAGGAGGCCAGAGAAGCTGCGGCCGGCTACGGTATGGACAAGGACGAGATCAAAGATATGCCTCGCGGAAAGATCATCGCCGAGATGTTCGAGGAATACTGCGAAGATGTGCCGGGTTATCTGGACGGACCTGTTTTCGTAGTGGGACACCCTGTGGAGGTTTCTCCGCTTTCCAAGAGAGATCCTAAAGACCCGAGAATCACCAGAAGATTTGAAGGCTATATCAACGGCTGGGAAATCTGCAACGCCTTCTCGGAGCTGAACGACCCGATAGATCAGTACGAAAGATTTGCAGTGCAGCAAGCTCAGCTGGATTCCGGAGCAGACGACGAGGCTCACCCTATGGACATGGATTTCGTCAACGCCTTAGAGGTAGGTCTTCCGCCTACAGGAGGGCTTGGCGTAGGTATCGACAGAGTCATAATGCTCATCTGCGACGCTCCGAGCATAAGAGATATAATCCTGTTCCCGACCATGAAGCCGCTGAAAGATGTGAACGGGAAAAATGATGTAAACGAAAAGGCGGTTTCTGCAGGTGCAGATGATGTAGAATCCGAGCCGGAGAAAATAGATTTCTCGAAGGTGAAGATCGAACCTCTATTTGAAGAATTTGTCGACTTCGATACTTTTGCAAAATCTGATTTTCGTGCGGTGAAGGTAAAAGAATGTGAAGCAGTTCCAAAGAGTAAAAAGCTTTTGAAATTCGTTTTAGACGACGGAACAGGCAAAGACAGAGTGATTTTAAGCGGTATTCACGATTATTACGAGCCAAAAGAGCTGATCGGAAAGACCTGTATCGCAATTACAAACCTTCCGCCGAGACCGATGATGGGCATTGATTCCTGCGGTATGTTAATTTCTGCCGTTCACACGGAGGAGGATGAAGAAAGACTCCACCTTTTGATGGTAGACGATCATATTCCGGCTGGAGCAAAGTTGTACTAAGGTGTAAATATTCTACCTTTTTAGCGAACGTGTTTCGTTCGATATACAAATCAGTGCGATACAAGACACATAACCGGCATAACCAGCGGGACAGTGCGTTAACAGATATTAACTGCTAATGTACTGTCTCTTTTTATCGACGTCTGAACAAAACTCGTACTATATGCTGAACGGGTAACAGGATAAAAGAGCTTTAAGACGTGTTAAAGACATTCTAATCTGACTATAATAGTATATAACTTTGGTTTTATAAATAAATGAAGGTATATCTCATTTAAAACTCGTCTGACTTATATACCTTGCGCAGCGTTTTAGGGGAATTGTTAATTGAAGATTTGATAAGCTAAAGCCTTGAAATACCGCCTCTTTTGGTATATAATAACCAATATCGTACGGCCTAAGAGCCACCAAATAAAAATAAAGGGTAATGTAAAATGAAAGAAATATTATTGAGAGAACTTTTCAGAAATACTGATCAATATCAGGATAAGGAAGTAACCGTAAGGGGCTGGATAAGAAACAACAGAAGCTCAAACAAATTCGGATTCATCGAACTCAACGACGGTTCTTTCTTTAAATCCGTACAAGTGGTTTATGAAGAGGAATTTATAGATAATTTTGAAGAAATATCAAAGGCATACGTGGCCTCCGCTCTTAATGTGAGAGGCGTCGTAACCCTTACTCCGGGCGCAAAACAGCCCTTTGAGATAAAAGCTAAAGAAATCACTGTAGAAGCGACTTCCACGCCGGACTATCCGCTTCAGCCCAAGAGGCACACTATGGAATTCCTCAGGGAGATAGCTCATCTGAGACCGAGAAGCAACACCTTTGCCGCAGTTTTCAGAATCAGATCCATAGTGTCTTACGCGATACACAAGTTCTTCCAGGAACAGAACTTCGTATATGTGCATACCCCGATAATAACAGGAAGCGACGCCGAGGGGGCAGGTGAAATGTTCAGAGTCACCACGCTGGATATGAACCAGCCGCCTAAGACGGAAGACGGCAAAATAGATTACAGCAAAGACTTTTTCGGCAAAGAGACCAATATGACTGTAAGCGGACAGCTGGAAGCGGAGACATACGCTCTCGCTTTCAGAAACGTATATACCTTCGGGCCTACGTTCAGAGCTGAGAATTCCTATACGGCCAGACACGCTTCCGAGTTCTGGATGATAGAGCCGGAGATCGCATTCGCAGACTTGCAGGACAATATGCGGCTGGCTGAGGACATGATAAAGTATATCATCAATTACGTTCTCGAAAACGCTCCCGAGGAGATGAACTTTTTTAATAGCTTCATAGACAAGGGACTGATAGAAAGGCTCAACAACATAGTCAATTCTGAGTTCGGCCGCGTGACCTATACGGAAGCCGTAGACCTCCTGAAAAAATCGGGCAAAGAATTCCAGTACCCTGTAGAGTGGGGTATCGATCTTCAGACAGAACACGAGAGATTCCTGACAGAAGAGATTTTTAAGAAACCTCTCTTTGTGACGGATTATCCTAAAGATATAAAGGCGTTCTATATGAGACTCAACGACGACGGAAAGACAGTTGCAGCTTGCGATCTGCTGGTGCCGGGAGTCGGAGAGATCATCGGAGGAAGCCAGAGAGAAGAGAGGCTGGACGTACTGACCAGAAGAATGGAAGAACTGGGTCTCTGCGAAAAAGACTACTGGTGGTATCTTGACCTGCGTAAATACGGCGGAGTTAAACATGCAGGATACGGTCTGGGCTTAGAAAGAATAATACTGTATATCACGGGAATGAGCAACATAAGAGACGTTCTTCCTTTCCCGAGGACTCCTAAGACGGCTGAATTTTAAATGAATAAACGGAATTTCGGTGTAGCGGCGGTAATAGTTTCTGCGGTGTGTTTCGGATTCGTGCCTATGTTCATGCAATATCTCAAGAGCATGGGAGGCACTACCTTGAGCGCAGCCTTTTGCAGGTTCTTTTTATCGCTGCTGCCTATATATTGTTATTTAAAAATAAAGAGAGTGCCTCTTTCCATAACAAAGAGACAGTTTGCAAAAGTATGTCTCATAACGATAGCAGGCTACGGAGGAACGTCCCTTTTGCTTTTCTTCTCGTACAACTATATTCCTACCGGAATGGCCACGACGCTGCATTTCTGTTATCCGGCTATGGTCATAGTTTTCAGCATAGTTTTTCTCAGAGAAAAGGTAAGGCCGCTAAAGCTATTGTGCGTGGCTATGTGCCTGGCGGGGATGTTCATGTTCTATGACGTCGGGGGAAATATAAGCCTCACAGGTATCTTTCTGGCGTTCATATCGGGGAACACCTACGCTTTTTACATATTATATCTTGATAAGAGCGAACTTAAAGAGATACATTCTCTCAAACTGATCCTCTATATGAATACCGTGGCGGCGGTGCTCATAGGATCAGTGGCTCTTGCGACAGGCCAGATGATTTTACCGTTTCCGGCGGCTGGCTGGGCAGCGGCCACAGCATTTGCAGTATGCGTATCTTTTATCGCTGTCCTGGGGTTTCAGATCGGCGTCAAATATACCGGAGGGCAGAGCGCAGCTATATTGAGTACTCTGGAGCCTATAACCAGCGTTATAGTCGGGATCACAGTTTACGGAGAGAGCTTTTCTGCCAAGGGTGCGGCAGGCTGCGTCCTCATATTGGCGGCGACGGTCATAGTGGCTATGATAAAAGAGGATGGGGTGAAAGAACCGTGTTCAGATCAGGTGTAAAGAGAAAACAGTGCCAGAAGATTACAAGATGGGCGGGCGGCTGTACCAGGCAGCTTGCCATATATCCTCAGGACGCTCAAGGCTCAGAAGCTTTTGATTTTGTATTTGAAATAACATCATCTACTACTGATATAAAAGAAAGCGAATATACCATATACGAATCCTATAACAGGACTCTGATGATAATATCGGGAGAATCGATACTGACCTTAGAAGACGGCGATACGTACAGTCTCTCTACCTATGAGCAGTGTACTTTTGACGGAGCCCTTAAGGTCTTAAGCAGGGGAAGAACGGTCGATTATGAGATGACCCTGAGAAAAGGTCGGAGCGGAAGGGTCGAATTTCTCGGCAGAGTATCTGACTTGAGCATAAAGGCGAGCCCCGGTTATCTTGGGCTGTATTGTCTCAAAGGCAGTTTGAGGATATATTCAAAAGAATTCCGCTTAGAAGGCTCATATGCGGTAAAGTAACACACAAGAACTTGACAGACTCCCCCTACTATTTTGAGAATTTATTTCTTGACAACCGCAAGATAAATGATTATACTTATCCTGTAAATTGAATAGAATCTTCAGGGCAGGGTGCAATTCCCTACCGGTGGTACAGCCCACGAGCCGCAAGGCATGATTCGGTGTAATTCCGAAGCCGACAGTATAGTCTGGATGAAAGAAGATGATGGAATGCAGGGAGATAGCTGATCTTTCTGTGTCGTGTATACTGCTCTGGTGTGCTTTTGACATTCCAGAGTTTTTTATTGATTTCCGTTGAAATGCAGAAATTTTTTGCTTTATTTTGCTTGCCTTGAACGATTTTGTTCAAGGCATTTTCTATTTGTGGAGGTGACAAACATGAATGACAGCGCTTATATGGCAATCGCTTTGCAGCTTGCTGAAAAAGGCTGCGGCTTTACTTCTCCTAATCCTATGGTGGGGGCTATCATTGTAAAAAATGGAAAGATAATCGGGCGAGGGTATCATGAAAAGTACGGAGAAGCTCATGCGGAGCGCAATGCTTTGACTGACTGTACAGAAAATCCTAAAGGGGCGACAATGTATGTGACATTAGAGCCCTGCTGTCATGATGGGAAGCAGCCGCCTTGTGTTAACGCAATCATAGAAGCAGGCATTCGGCGGGTTGTGATAGGTTCCGGTGACCCAAATCCTCTTGTCAGCGGCAAGGGGATAGAAATTTTGCGCAGGCAAGGTGTGATTGTAACGGAACATATTTTGCAAGAGGAATGTACCCGGCTCAATGAAGTATTCTTCCATTATATTCAAACGAAACGTCCTTTTGTTGTAATGAAATATGCCATGACAATGGACGGAAAAATTGCAACGCAAACAGGGATATCAAAATGGGTGACAGGAGAAACAGCACGCCGCCATGTAGCGATGCAGCGTCACCGATATACTGCGATTATGGCAGGGACAGGGACGGTGTTAGCAGATGATCCGCTGCTTACCTGCCGGATAGATGGCGGGAAAAATCCAATTCGCATTATTTGTGACACCACATTTTGCACACCTTTGACTGCAAGAGTTGTTTCTACCGCAGAGCAGATTCCGACAATAATTGCAACCTGCTCTCAGGATAAAAAACGCCGTTCCCTATATGAAAAAAAGGGGTGTCATATCCTGCCGGTTGGGGAAAAGAACGGCCATATAGATTTAGAGCAGCTTATGGATGTATTAGGACAGAAACAAATTGACAGCATTTTGTTGGAGGGCGGAGGAACACTGAACTGGTCGGCTCTTTCTTGCGGTATTGTACAGAAGGTGCAGGCGTATATCGCCCCAAAGCTATTTGGCGGTCAGACTGCAAAAACACCGGTTGAAGGGCTTGGTGTCGATTCCCCGACGACAGCTTTTCGACTGAAGAATAGCCTCTTTCTGCGGCTGGGTGAAGATTTCCTGATTGAAAGTGAGGTAGAGCAAAATGTTCACAGGAATTGTTGAGGAAATCGGAACTGTAAAGAAAATCAAACGGGAGAAATCCTTTGCCATTCTTGAAATCAGCGCACAAACCGTATTGGAGGACACAAATGTTGGTGACAGTATCGCGGTCAATGGAATTTGTCTGACCGTTACTGCGCTGCACCCCGGTATCTTCACCGCAGACGTTATGCACGAAACCTTAAATCGTTCCGCAATGGCAAGCCTTACGTCCGGCAGTCATGTCAATTTGGAACGTGCCATGCAGCCAAACGGAAAATTTGGCGGACATATGGTTGCCGGGCATATAGATGGTACGGGGAAGGTAGTCTGCATACAAAAAGACGATATTGCAGTCTGGTTCACCATACAGACAAAGCCGGAAATCATGCGTTATATTGTAGAAAAAGGCTCTGTTGCGATTGATGGTATCAGCTTGACGGTTGCCAAAACCAGGAAGGACAGGTTTTCGGTTTCGACAATTCCCCATACGGTCAGACAGACAGCTTTGCAGGAACGGAAAGAGGGGGATTTCGTGAATCTGGAAACAGACATCATAGGAAAATACATAGAAAAATTGTTGTCGCCATTTTACCAAAAGCAGACAAACAGCTCTATCACAAAGGAACTTTTAGAAAAATATGGATTTTAGGAGGATATACTATGGTACAGTTTCACACAATCGAAGAAGGACTTGAAGAATTGAGAAAAGGAAAAATTATTTTAGTGACAGATGATGCAGAACGGGAAAACGAAGGAGATTTTATCTGTGCGGCACAATTTGCCACAACTGAAAATATCAACTTTATGGCGACATATGGCAAAGGGCTGATTTGTATGCCAATGTCAGAGGAATATGTGAGAAAACTCAAGCTTCCGCAGATGGTAGAGGAAAATACCGATAACCACGAAACTGCATTTACAGTATCCATCGACCACATCACAACTTCTACCGGAATTTCTGCCGCTGAACGCTCTATGACTGCCCTTGCGTGTGTGGAGGAGAATACCAAGCCGGAGGAGTTTCGCAGACCTGGACATATGTTTCCGCTGCTTGCTAAAAAGAATGGCGTGCTGGAACGAAACGGTCATACAGAAGCTACCGTAGACCTATGCCGTTTAGCCGGCCTGAAAGAATGTGGGCTGTGTTGTGAAATTATGCGGGAAGATGGAACCATGATGCGGACGGAGGAACTTTTCAGATTGGCAGAGCGTTTTAGAATAAAAGTTATAAACATACAAGACTTGCAACACTACCGCAAGGTTCACGACAAGCTGGTTGACCGGGTGACAACTGTAAAAATGCCAACCAAATACGGCGAATTTACTGCCTATGGATTTATAAATAAGCTGAATGGGGAACATCATGTCGCACTTGTAAAGGGCGAAATTGGAAACGGGGAGAATATCTTATGCCGCGTACATTCCGAGTGCTTGACTGGTGATGTCTTTGGCTCTCTGCGCTGTGACTGTGGACAGCAGCTTGCTGCTGCTATGACACAGATTGAAAAAGAGGGACGGGGAATTTTGCTCTATATGCGTCAAGAGGGGCGTGGAATTGGACTCATCAATAAGCTGCGTGCCTATGAACTGCAAGAACATGGAATGGATACCTTAGAAGCGAATCTTGCGCTGGGATTTTCCGGCGATGAACGGGAATATTATATCGGCGCACAGATTTTGAGAAATTTAGGAGTGATTAGTATGCGGCTTCTGACAAATAATCCAGATAAAGTTTATCAGCTTTCCGAATTTGGATTGGAAATCAAGGAGCGTGTACCGATTCAAATGGACGCAACTGCACACGACTTATTCTATCTAAAAACCAAGCAGGAACGCATGGGGCATATTTTAAAATATTAAATTACTGGAGGAATCAAAGCATGAAAACATTTGAAGGGAAACTGGTATCAAAGGATATCAAAGTTGGAATCGTTGCGGCAAGGTTTAATGAATTTATTACTGCGAAACTATTGGGAGGTGCTGTAGACGCTCTGCTTCGGCATGATGTGGAAGAACAAGACATTCATGTGGCATGGGTTCCCGGTGCATTTGAAATACCGTTGATTGCGTCCAAGATGGCAAAAAGCGGGAACTATGATGCCATCATTTGTCTGGGAGCAGCAATCCGCGGTTCAACAAGCCATTATGATTATGTATGCAATGAGGTGTCCAAAGGGATTGCCGCTGTTTCTTTGGAAAGCGGTGTGCCAGTGATGTTTGGCGTACTTACGACCGAGAATATCGAGCAGGCGATTGAGAGGGCTGGTACAAAAGCCGGAAATAAGGGCTATGATTGTGCAGTAGGTGCAATCGAAATGATAAATCTTATTCGGGAAATCGAACGGTAACCGCAGTCATAGACAGCCGCTACCGCAGCGAAAAGCCCTTAATTATCACGACCAATCCAAGTCTTGACGAGTTGAACAATCCCTCGGACACCGCCATCAACAAAATGGCACAGGTACTGGGAGCGGAAACCGCTACACAAAAACCGTCATAACGAGTGGCTGGTAAGGGACACCAGCAAGAAAATCAAGGCAGCAAAGAGGGCGAAAGAAATGGTTGAGAAAATCGTTGTGCATGAGCGCTGCTATGGCAGCCCTGCTTGACATGCATAAAATCTGGATTATAATACAGGAAAGGGACAAAGCCTGAAAAATGGCTTTGCCCCTTATCACACATAAGCAAAGGCGAAGCTCTTGTCATTCAAACGATTATAGACCTGTGATATTGGCGGCGAATTTCGCTGCTTTTTCTTTTATATCCCTGATCTTAAATATATCTCCCGGCTTGCCGGCAGTTTCGATCATGGCAAAACCGGCGGGGAGTATGAGATTTTTATTCATGTTTATAGCGCCTATTATCTGCTGAGCCACTATGTCGCCGCCGCTGTATCCCGATACGATTACAGCGAAGACTTTCTTTTGACTGAAGTCATGAGCCCTGAAGACTGCCGTAAGTCGGTTTATAAAAGCCATGATATTGGCGCTGACAGAATCATTGTAGTTGGGACAGATCAGGACTAATGCGTCACAGTCGATGATGGCCGGGTATACCTTTTCCACCATCACTCCTCCGTAAAAACATCCGGCATTTTCGCCGAAATGAAGACAGTCGTCGTATTTACAGCCGCGGCAGTCAATCAGCTGCCCGTTTCTTATGGAGATGTCTTCTATATCGGCTTTATCTTCCATGTTCTTTCGGATCATCTCCCACAGATTAAAACTGTTGGAGGTCGTCTTGTTCCCTGCGTGTACGGCGAGAATCTTTTGCTTGCCGGAGGAGGACGTATTCTTTATTGACGCCGCTTCAAAATCAAGCAGTTTATCCGTCAGAAACAAAACGCTTTTTTCGTAGGCGCTGTATAGATCCGTATCCCACAGATCTGCCAGAACCCTGAAATTGTGGAGATCTTCTGAGGCTTCCACGAGAGGTTTTCCCGGGAAACTCAAACCGGCTATATTGGCCGCAAAAGCTATCCTGCGGCCCAGATCTTTAGTGAACATATCTCCTCGTCCATCTATGACGATGGCTCCCGCCGAGCCTGTCAGAGGCTTTGACGAGGCGTGAGACTGAAGATAAGAGAGTATCTTGCAGGCCTCTAAATTTATTCCCCCTTCATCTATCTCTGCTATGAACAGTATCTTGGCTTTTCTGAGACTGCCTTTGCCGGCAAGAAAACAAAACTCGTCCGCTGCGGTGATATACTCCGTTTCTATATCATTTCGCTTTCGGCAGGCGGCAGATATCGCTTTTTCCGATATGGTTTTCAGACGGCCGGACGAACATTGGGCCGGCAAGTCTATGATAAAAAGTTTCATCATTTTCTTCCTGTCACTTTATCTGACATAAATTTTTGTAAGATACTTCTATTCTTCGGTAGAGAGTTTCGGGAAGAGGTATGTCTTCTAAAACGGTGTCTCCTCTGTCTATGCGGTTCTTTATACCTAAAAACGCGCCCTCGCTACCCTTTCCGAGATATACGGAACTGTAGTTCCACTCTCCTCTGAGAGTGAGGATGAGAGATATGGCTCCCGATGATATGGCCGGGGCCATATAGGGTTTGAATCCGATGCTGCGCATCTTGAGATTTGCCTCTACTGTAAGCTTTGTAAGCCTGAAAGAAATATCATCGTCGTAATTTTCGATACTGTTGGCTATAACGAGATCGCTTCCGTGAGGGCCGTAGGCTCTGCCTTCACTGATATATGATCTGAAAGAAGGGTCTTTTGCGGCAAAGTATTCGGCTCTCTTGTTCATGACTCCAAGACCGTAGCCTCTGACCTGTCCGGCAGAGAGGCCGGAGGAGAGAAGAACTTCTTTGCACAGGGGATCCACGGGATCTGACACGACGGCGAAGATGCCTTTAAAAGAGGCTTCTGCGGCAAGATGACCGTAATGAGCAGCTATCTTGCGATTAGCGTCAAACTGGGCCATTCTCACATCGCCGCCTTGGTCTTGACCGACGGCTGGCACAGACTTGCTGGCGCAGAAGACTATCATATCGCAGTCAAACAGATCTCTTTCGGATATGATCTTTACAACCGGGAGAGCGTCGCCCTGCCCGCACATCTCAAAAGGCCAGCCCATCTGATTCATCTCCATCTCGTATCTGCTTGCCGCCGCCGGGTTCATATCATATATGCCGATAGAATCTATCAGGCCTCCGCCCAGGAGCTTAAGCCCCAAAAGAAGAGTCGCGCCCACATCTCCCAAGGCAATTATATTGACTTTGAATCCCGATGCCTTCAGCGGCGACGGCAGGGACAGAGCCTCAGATTCAGGGCATAATTCCCATATATGTCTCTTTACCATTTGAACATCTTCCTCATTCTTATCAGCTTTTCTATATCCGTTTCTACATAGTCAGAAGGCGCGGTGTTTTCGTCGGGCCGTATATGACTGACTATATCGGGGTTTTTAGGATCTATGATGACTTCCCCAAGCCTCTTAAGAGTCAGTTTTTGCTCGAACTCCTTTTGATATTCATCTTCCAGCGTTTCGAGTATATCTCTGGCATTCTCGAGACAAGTCATGGAGTAATCATACAGATTCTGTCCTGATATATTGCCCAGGAACGTAGGTACGGCGAAGGGGAGAAGAAGATTCAGCGAAGGTATGGCAGACTGACTCTCCACGGCGACGTCCGCATCTTTCATGCTGTCGCCTCCTATATAAGGGTACATATCACTTTCATCTATCCAGCATTTGAGATTAGGCAGAAAATAGGCGCTGTCCACCGTTCTCTCCTTTATGGTCATGAGATCACGGCCACGTCCCGTCTGCACGCCTACTACAGTTTCTACGACTTCCACATCGTTGGATTTGAGGATAGGGTCTATCTCGTTCATCCTGTAGCCTTTGTGAAGCAGGTCGTCTACCAGTATCACCGGCCGGTTGAAAGATTTTATGGTCCTCACCTGATTTTCTAAGGTGGAATAATAGCTCTTCTCTTCTATGGTGAAATCTGACACGTCTCTGTAAAAATATTTTTCCGTGTGCATTGATTTGGTCACCGTGTTTGGGACTGCCGAACCTTCCAGCAGCTTTCCAAAAGGCACCGCCATGTATTTTCCATAGGATTTCTCCGCATATGGAAGAGGAGAGACTTTGTTGATTCGTGCGATAAGATTTATTATCTTGTGATACATTATCCCTGAATTATAGGATATGATCAGCTCCCCAGGATATATGGACGTCAACATGGAAAGCATCTTGTCATGAGCTTTTTCTACTGCCGCAAGGACGGCCCGGTTCTTGTTGAGAGGATGCTTTATAACAGTGTCGACATTTTTAAATACGATCACAGGTGAGCGCATATCGACGGCGAATATAGGCCTTGCTCCCTTTGGCGCTATGTTGATGAATCCCTGCTTTTCTACTGCTTTTAAGATGTCCGGCGAAAGGCCCGCCTCGTCGCAGGGGTGGTAAACCACGTAAGTGTAGTCTTTGGCCAGTAATTGTGAAAGCAATTCTACAAGGATTATCTGCGGAAGGTTGGCGATGCTGCTCCTCTGGCTGAAATACAGGCCTCCTATGACGGCTATTGAACCTGCCGCCCGGCTTCTTATATATGCGGCGATGTCCTGATCGCCAAATACGCTCAGCAGGTCTATGCTGTCCAGCCTTGACGCAGCGGCCACAGCTACTGCAGTATTTTCAAGATTTCCGTCTCTTAAAGCTATCATCCTGACTTTATCTGAATCAAGATAAGAGGAGACGACGTCCATATCATACCCTCTGGCTGAAAGTTCGCCCTTGATACCATAGACCACCGAAGAATCGCCTCTTTTAAATTCTTCCAGGTGTATATCTCTGGCCTGAAGGACATGTTTATAAGCGGGTTCTCTCATGTAGAGACCTTTTTCGAATATATAATTCTGCGCTACAGGATCTATCAGGTTGGATATGTCTCTTCCGGAGTCTATATTTTCTCTGATCCTGGTTGAGCTTATGTCTTCAAAGTATTCTTCCAGGTGAAGATTTATTATCTTTCCGTCGATGGGATAAGGCTTCTTGTTCGCAAAGCCGTCTCTTCTTTCGTCGGAAGTACGTTTGAATATTATATGATCCAGAGAATGGATGGAGTTTTCCGTAGGAGCGGATCTGTAACAGGAAGCGTTTTCTATGACGTCGCTTCCTGCCACAAAAGAAAGCTCCTTGCCCTCGAAGATCTTTTTAAGTCTTGCAAGGTCGGAAGGGTTGGCGATATTTACAGGAATATCGTCGGGGAAAATATAAATATTTTCTTCATCAGAAACGGACATACTGAGTATCTTGCGCCGCTGAAGTCTCGGCTGAGTCTTCTTGGACCAGCTGAACTCGTCCAGCGCCAGATAAACTTCGTACCCCATGTTGCGTATTTCCGTGGCTATAGCCTTATGACTGCGGCTGAAAGGATCGAAAGTCCCTGGGAAAAAGGCTATCTTGTTTATTTCCGGTATGTCGAAAGGACCGATTTCCAGCTCGTAATCGCAGATAAAACGATATATATGTTTCAGCACTGCCGCGTTATTGAAGAAATCCAGTTCTTCTTCGCTCCTGTTTTCGTACAGAGTAAGGATCCTCTTTCCGCAGTGGCAGAAGATATGGTACTTCTCTTCCGGAGAAAGGCTGACAGAACCGAAGATATTCATGCCGATGGTCCAGAGGGCTTCCTGACTTATCACAGCGTTATAGTTGGCGAAGCCGCGGATTATAAGGCTTATGAGTTTATACTTTCTATCGGATCTGACTTTTTCTGATTCCTGATTTCCAAAGAGTTCTTCATATATGCGATAGTTTTCGATGATTACGCCAAAAGTATGAAGCACCGCTGCAGCGACCTGGCCGTTGGTCGCTCCGAGAAACTTTTCAAGGTCTAAAATAAGTTCGTCCAGCTCCCGTGGCGGCAGGTGAAGCATTATGAGACCGAGATAATCGGGGATATATTTTGAAAACTGATAGTCTCCGATCTCAAGACCTTTTCCGAGTTCTACTGCGATCTCATTTCTCTGCTCAAGAGGCAGTTTGTCTATGATGGATACCAGGGCGGAACCTGCGCTTTTTCTGACTATTACGGTCTCGCTGACCTTGACCAGGTTTCCCAGGTGGGTAGCGACATGCAGCGCCTGGCCTATTCCCGACCTTTCTTCCAAGGAGCGGAGCATAAGCTGTATGTTGGCTACTTTTATCGGCCAGGGAGTGCTGGCCTTGAGGTTATCCAGATACATTTCGGACAGAGAATCGTGAGAAAGATCGCTCTCCGGATCAAAGCCCAGGCAGCCCTTGAGTTCTCTGCGATATTCTTCTTTATCCTGACCTGCACCGAAGTGATTGCGCACGTCCGCCGCCGCTACTTTCAGGCTCTGGTCGTCCTCTGACATGATCTTATCAGCAAAATCCATGAAGGCGCTGATCTGATGAGGCAGGCACACCCGGGTGTCTATCATTATGGCGGCCTGAAGCAGCGACTCCTTGTTCTGAGGGGTGAGATCTTCTTTTTTGTACCATTTGAGCAGAGCGTTCAGATAAGCGCTGCGCTTTTCTCCGTCGGAATGTGCAAGCAGGGCGCTGACGACGCTTTTAAGAGTATTTTCTATCCACTTTTTGTGCTGATCGGTCAGTTTCTGATCAGGCACGAGAATATCCGACAGCGTTTCTTCCCAGAGAGACAGGTTGGTTATCTCTTTTTCGGGAGGATTTACGCCGGCCGGAAGTTCCTTCTTATATTCTTCATTGAAGTGGGCTATTATCTGGCCTATGATCTCCGCCGCCTGGTTTCGTATATCGCTTTCTCTGTGAACCAGAAGTTCGCTTAAAAATCTCAGGGTCATCAGTTTTTGTTTTTCTGTCATATAGGCAGAATATTCACCGAAGATAGATATATAAGTTCTGAGGTTTTTCCACTGCTTTTCGCTTCTTGCTGTCTCCAGCAGGCCTGCGAATTCTTCCTGTTTGTAGAACTTGTTCATTAGTTTTATGTTGTGTTCTACTGAGAGATGCTTGAGTTCTTCTACCACCTGACTGCCGGAAAGAAGAGAGAAGTCTTTTCCGGGGCGGGGCAGAGGGATTTCAGGTGTCCGGACAGGAATAGAAGGAAGATCCACAACTACCCCCAGATCCGTCATATAATTTTCGAAATCTTTCAGTTTATTGTATACTTTACGGTAGCGGTGCTCTTTGGCCTGATCCACATTGTCCAGCTTATCCAGTATTACCTTGAAAGATTGTTCCAGATCATAGAAGTGGACGACTTCGGCGCCTCCTTCGCTTCTGCTGCTCTTAACGCGGAAATCCGCATAGATAAGCAGAAGGGACTCCACAGAAAGATTGTCAAGTTCCAGGTCCCAGGTTGAGTGGTTGGCGGCTATGTGGCCGGTCATGGGCATGTCGAATCTGTTGAAACAAAGATCGGTATAATAGTAATGGAGATACGGAACCCGTTTTTCTTCGCTCTTTTTGCAGCCGTATTTGCCTATATCATGACCGGCGGCGGCGCCGGATACAAGCCCCAGATCTACGGGAATTTTCAGAGATGAAAGCTGTCTGGCGGCATGCATGGCCACATAATGAACGCCTGCTATATGTCCCAGCGTGTTAAAAGGAGTCAGATCCACCCCAAGGCGCATGAACTCATAGAGGTAGCGGGTATCCGACAGCTCTAAAAGTTTAAGATATTCTTCTTCGTATTCTCCTGCGTCTGTCTCCTCTCCCCTGAGCAGACAGAAATCCACAGTGGGATCGAAAGGCAGGGTCTTACGTTCATATTTATATAAAGCCTTAAGCAACTGAAGAAAGAAGAGTCTGCTCTTTGAGATCTGATCCGAATCATCGAAGAAGACTTTCTTTTCGGGGAACAGATAGAAGAGTACAGAGTTGTACGCATTTATAAGTCTCCCTTCTTTTGGAACGGGACTCATGGCGTTTAGCAGATCCTCCGTCGCTTTGAGTACATTCTGCGATATAAATCTGCCTTCCTTGCTGACGAAAGCGAGGAGATCCACGCATATCTCTCGCATCTTCTGTTCCTTTAAAAATGTTTTCATCTCTTGTTCGGACATACCTATCCGATCTAAAAAAGATTCTTCTGTCATGACCCTCTGGATCATCGCATTGAGCATAGTGCTGTTTTCCATAATCTTCTCCCCTGTAGACTCCAATTTGATTTACTATAAGTATAGCACAGCAAAAAAGAGACTGCAATGAGGCCGGGCTAATTGTCAAATCAAAAACTATTGTAATTTACATATGCGTTTGCTATAATTAAGGCAATTGCAAAATAATTTGGGAGGTCTAAAACACATGAAAGGCTACACAAGCGAAAACATCAGAAACGTGGCGCTTTTAGGTCACGGCGGATGTGGTAAGACTACTTTCCTGGAAGCCGCTCTTTTAGCGACTGGCGTCATCAGCAGAATGGGCAAAGTCGAAGACGGCAACACAGTGTCCGATTATGACAAGATGGAGGTCGAAAGAGGATATTCCATCAACACGTCAGTAGTGCCGATACTCTGGAAAGAGAATAAGATCAATTTCATCGATACCCCGGGATATTTCGATTTCGTGGGTGAAGTAAACGCTGCTTTGAGAGCCGCAGAAGCTGCTGTGATCATGGTAGATGCCGGTTCAGGTATTCAGGTAGGTACAGAAGCCGCATGGAAAGCCTGCGAGAGATATAAGACCCCAAGATTTATAGTTATCAATAAGAGAGACAAAGACGAATTTGACTTCTATAAGACTTTCGGTGAATTAAAAGATAAATTCGGAGAGAAGCTGATACCGTTCAGCTGGCCGCTTTCGGCGGAGATAGACGAAGAACTCAAAGAAGCCATCGCGATGACTGACGATGAGCTGATGGAAAAGTACTTTAACGGAGATGACTTCTCTGACGAGGAAGTTCTCAGAGGTCTGAAAAAAGGCATCGCAGACGGCGGAATCGTTCCTGTATGTTCTTCGGCATTTCAGCTGGGGGCAGGCCTTGAGGGTCTGTTAGACCTTCTGGTGACCTATGTTCCTACTCCTTTAGAACATGGACCTTACGCCGGATTCAACGATAAGAACGAGCCGGTAGAGAGACTTTCGGTAGTAGACGCTCCTGTTTCGGCTTTCGTGTTCAAAACTATAGTCGACCCGTTCGTGGGTAAGATTTCTGTCATGAAAGTAGTTACGGGAAAGCTCAATTCCGGTACCGAAGTGTACAACGAGAGAGCAGGCAAGGCAGAAAAGCTGGGCAAACTGTTCTTCCTGAGAGGTAAAAATCAGACTGAGCTAAATTACGCCGAAGCTGGAGACATCGTCGCCGTCGCTAAATTGCAGTACACCTTGTCCGGAGACACCCTCTGCGACAAGAACGACATAATCAGATATCTGCCGCTGGATTATCCGCAGCCTTCATATTATATAGCCATCGAAGCCATAGACAAAAACGACGAGGATAAGATGGGAACCGGCCTCAACAAGCTGAGAGAAGAGGATCCGTCCTTCGTGGTCGAGAGAAATACCGAGACTCGTCAGACTCTCCTCGGCGGTCAGGGCGATATTCAGCTGGGGGTTATCCTTGCCAAGCTGAAAGACAGATTCGGCGTAAAAGTGAAGACCGTCCCGCAGAAGATAGCCTACAGAGAGACTATCAAGGGAACTTCCGACGTACAGGGAAAACATAAAAAACAGTCCGGCGGAGCCGGTCAATACGGAGACGTTCATATCAGATTTTCTCCGTCAGAAAAGGAATTTGAGTTTTCAGAAGAACTGTTCGGAGGCTCTGTTCCTAAGAACTACGTGCCTGCTGTCGAAAAGGGTCTTCTTGAGTGCATGGATAAGGGACCTCTGGCCGGATGCAAGGTAGTGAACGTGAAGGCAGTCCTCTACGACGGGTCATATCACGATGTGGATTCCAACGAAATGGCATTCAAGATAGCCGCTTCTCTGGCCTTCAAAAAAGGAATCACAGAAGCTAAACCTTGTCTGCTAGAGCCTATAATGAGACTTGAGATATTCGTACCTGACGACTACATGGGAGACGTCATGGGCGATATGAACAAGCGTAGGGGCAAGATTTTGGGCATGGAACCTCTCGCCGACGGCGGACAGAAACTGCTGGCCGAGGCGCCTCAGGCCGAACTCTTCGACTATGCTATCGGCCTCAGAGCTATGACTCAGGCAAGAGGAAGCTTCACCATGAAATTTGAGAAATATGAAGAAGTGCCTGCGCATCTGTCATCTAAAATCATCGAAGCTCACAAGGCAGACGAGGCGTGATATTGAAAATACCGGATTTGATCTCGTGTTTTAAATCGGAGCGCATGACGTAATTTACTGTAAGGTTTAAATCTTAAGAGCCGATACTTCGAAAAGTATCGGCTCTCTTTGCGCCTTAAAGGATAATAAACTGCCACCTTTACCGGTGGTATTGATTGCAGCAGGACTCTGAAGAAGATTTCAGAATATTTAAAATATCATTGCATAATTGATGACGATAGTATATGATAATAGCAAGAACAGACGTTCTCGAGAACGGATTAAAGGCAGGAGAACTTTGAATATGGCTAAAAAAACCAAAACAGTATTTGTGTGTCAGGAGTGCGGATATGAGAGCCCCACATGGATGGGCCAGTGCATATGCGGAGCGTGGAATTCTTTCGTAGAAGAAAAAGCTGCGTCCTCTCCCAAAGAAGACGACAGGAGAAGGACTACCGGCAGCGCAAGACCTATGCAGCTGAGCCAGGTAGGCACGAGAGAATACAAGAGGGTAGATACGCATATAGGAGAACTAAACAGAGTGCTGGGAGGAGGTCTCGTAAAAGGCTCTCTCGTCCTCATATCCGGAGAGCCGGGGATAGGAAAATCGACCATTATAATACAGACAGCCTCAAACATAGCTGTTCACGGCAAGAGAGTCCTGTATGTATCGGGAGAAGAATCGGACGAGCAGATAAAGATGAGAGCTGACAGGGTCTGCGGCAAGATACCGGAGAACTTATTCGTCCTGCCGGAGACTAATTTGGAGAATGTAGAGGTTGCCTGCGAAAATATAAAACCTGAGTTCCTCATAATAGATTCGATACAGACCATGTACAGTGAAGAGATTGACTCTGCTCCGGGCAGTGTTTCGCAAGTAAGAGCCTGCGGCAATAAACTCATGAAGATAGGCAAGACCGGAAATATACCGATATTCATAGTGGCTCATGTGACCAAGAGCGGCGAACTTGCAGGCCCCAAGACGGTAGAACACCTGGTGGACTGCGTATTGAATTTTGGAGGAGAACGTGATCAGGAGCTGAGGATACTGAGGTCCTTTAAGAACAGATTCGGGACTACCAGTGAGATAGGAGCCTTTATGATGACCGAGTCGGGACTTGAAGAAGTGGCAGATATCTCCGGCACCTTTTTGGAGGGGAAGACGGAAGAAACCGAGGGGTCGGTGACGGCGGCCATATATGAAGGCAGCCGCCCGGTTATGTTCGAAGTTCAGGCTCTGGTAACCCCCGCCAACATAGGATTTGCGAGAAGGACTGCGGTGGGGGCAGACAATACCAGGCTCAGCATGATACTGGCAGTGCTGGAAAAAAAGGCAGGGCTTCAGCTGATAAATCAGGACGTATATGTGAACATAGTAGGCGGCCTCAGACCCGAGGGCACATCGGTGGATCTTGCCGTGGCGCTGGCTATATATTCATCTCTGAAGAATACTGCGGCAGCTGTCAGAACGCTGGCCATAGGGGAACTGGGACTGACCGGAGATCTGCGGGCGGTGCAAAATGCAGATAAGATAGTCAGAGAAGCAGCCCGCATGGGATATGAGAGGGTGCTGCTGCCTGCCTCCAACAAGAGAAACATGAAAGAAGAACCGGGAGGCTGCCGTGTGATAGGAATAAAGAATATAAGAGACGCTATCAGAACTTTTTCTTTGCGATAGAATATCTCAAAGGAGATTTTGAACTGCGAGAGAGACGATCGAAAAGACGAGTTACTTTTGCCGGAAACATGAGAGGGACCTCGCGTCATTGCGAGGCCCCCCTCTTACGGTCATTTGATCTGTTCTATATGCTCGGGATCCATAGGGACGCCTCTTCCCCGTTCTTTATCCTTTTTCATATGAGGTATCTCGAACCAGAATGTAGTACCTCTGCCTAACTTGCTGCTGACCCCGTAGTTGGCGTGATGGAGAGTGAGTATCTCTTTCACTATGGAAAGCCCCAGACCGCTTCCTTCAGTGGGGCGGACATAGTTAGTGCTGGTCTTATAGTAGCGATCCCATACGTGAGGAAGCTCGTTTTGAGCTATACCCGGACCGTGATCGGTAACTTCGACTCTGTATCTCTTTCCGGACCGCCGTATGCTGAGGATTACGACTTTGTCTTCTCCGCAGTACTTTACGGCATTGTTGACCAGATTGGCTATGACCTGCTTGATCTTGTTTTCGTCTCCGTAAGCAAAACACTCTTTGGGAGAATTGAAGATGAACTTGTATCCTTCCTGTTCCGACAAGATGTCGTAAGAAGAGAGGATAGTGGCCGCTGCCGCCCCCAGATCAAATATGGACCTCTCAAGGATCACTTTGTGAGTCTGCATTGACGAGATAGTGGCCATGTCGGATACGAGTTGATTCAGCCTTTCAGTCTCGTCTATTATAGTCTGCAGGTGAGCGTTGCGCTTCACCGGATTATCGCCGGACAGATCGCGTATCATCTCTGCATAAGAACGAACCATAGTGAGAGGAGTCTTGAGATCGTGGGATACGTTAGCGATCAGATCTTTAAGCCTGTTATCGGCCATACCAAGCTCATAAGCGGCAGTATTAAGAGTCTCCGCCAGATTATTTATCTCCGAAAATGATTCGGCTTCGAACTTTACATTATAGTTTCCCTTACCCATTTCTTTGGCAGTGGAGGTCATTCCCTTGATAGGCCTGGATATCCTGTTGGAAAAATAGATTGCCAGCGTAAAGGCCATCACAAGGGTCAGCGCAGTCACGTAAAATAGCTGATGACGAAGTATATTAACTGTCGAAGATACGGGATAGAGAGGAGAAAATATATACAGTATGGCGGCTTGCCCGTCGGGATCTGTAATCTCACAGCCGTAGGCCAAGACATTGTACTTATCGCCTGAGCTGACCTCAAAGTGTACGGGAGCCCCGTCGGAAGCTTCGATCAGCGACTTCAACCTTCTGGTCTCATCCACGTATATGGAGACTGAAGAGTAGACTTCCTGCTGGGGGGAGAACAGCAGTATACCGCTCTCGGATTCTATAAATACATAGAAATCGTTGCTCACAGACAGTTCCTTTATGGATGAAGTCAGATTGCTGTCCCCTTTTTGATAGGCAAAGGAAATAGAGGAGGCAGTCCTGGCCACCTCCTTAAATTTCATCTCTCCATAATAGTTGTTCATAAAAAACAGCTGTAAAAACCAGATCAGAGCCACCGTTCCAAGTCCGATTATCATAAAGTAAACCCAGAGGCGGAACCTTATGCTCTTACTGTCGAATTTAATCTTCGTACTCAAATTTATAACCTACCCCTCTTAAGGTAACTATATAATCTCTGTAAGGTCCCAGGCTGTTTCTGAGATTCTTGATGTGAGTATCTATGGTCCTGTCATCTCCGAAGAAGTCATATCCCCAGATGTCTGACAACAGCTTGTCCCTGGAAAGGGCGATATTCTTGTTTTCTACTAAGTAAAACAGAAGATCGTATTCTTTAGGTGTAAGTTCGACTTTCTTTCCGTCTACCGAGACAGTTCTGGCCGGGATATTTATTTCCAGGCCGTCAAACTTCAGAGTAGTCTGGTTAGAATGAGAAGCGGACTTGAATCTTGAAAGAACCGCATTGATCCTGGCCATCAGTTCTTTAGGACTGAAAGGCTTGACGATATAGTCGTCCACTCCCAGTTCGAACCCGAACAGCTTGTCATACTCTTCCCCCCTGGCAGAGAGCATTATGACAGGCACGTCCTTTATTTTTTTTATCTCCTTGCAGGCGGAAAATCCGTCCAACTTAGGCATCATTACATCCATGATTATGAGATCGTAATCGTTGAGCTTACACAGGCCTATGGCGCTCATTCCGTCTTCTGCCTCCACCACCTCATAACCGCTGAACTCGGCATATTCTCTTATGACTTCGCGGATCTTAGGCTCATCGTCGACTACTAAAATTTTATACATAAGGCTGCTCCTCTCATATACTGTTTAATTCAAATGACAAATTTCTTTTTTACAGATATCATTTTATCATAAACATTTTAACATAAATGTGGAAATAGGCAAAAGGTTTTGTGAAAAATAAATGTTGACATCAAAAAGACTCATGTGATAAGATAATTATTTTTATTCGCCTTGACACAAGGGCTTAAAATCCCGTATACTAAATTATATAGGTGTAAAATGGAGAGGAGTGTATCATGTTTTCTGTCGGCAGCAAGATTGTCCACCCTATGCACGGGGCGGGAATAATCCAGAAAATCGAAGAAAAAAAGATTTTAGGTGAAGTAAAACAGTACTACATCTTAAAGTTGCCGTGCAATGATATGAATGTGATGATACCCGTCGATTCTGAACAATCGGTGGGAATCAGGGAAATTGTGGACGAGTCTGCCGTCCGTAGCGCTATAGAAATCCTAAGAGAGGACAGCACCGCGATGGATCGCAACTGGAACCGCAGATACAGAGAAAACATGCAGAAACTCAAGACAGGAGATATACTCGTAGTTGCTGAAGTGGTACGAAATCTCATCAGGGCGGGGAGACAAAAAAGCCTTTCGGCCGGGGAGACAAAGATGCTCAACAACGCGAAACAGATCCTGGTCAGCGAAATAATATTATCGTGCAATATTTCAAAGGCCGACGCCGAAAGATTGATAGAAGACGCCGTCTAAGTCATTGGGCTTTTAGGGATCTTCGGTATTATACCTGTAAATTATTAAAGAAAGGGGGTAATTTGGATGTTTAAAAAACTTTTTAGAGGAATCTTTACGATTTTTGGCGCTGTATTGGGTTACGCGGCTTTTGCTCTTTTTGCAGAGTATTCAAAGGGCTCCGTCGAGACGATGGATCTGACCGAAGCGGAGACCGTCAGCATGGGCGTTCTTTTCGCAATTATATTTGGAATTATTTTTTACCTTATAGCGCCTTTTCTCGGAAGACAGGGAAGCAAGATGGCCAACAACATAGGCAACGATTTAAAAGGCGTAGCCGGAAGCGACCTTCTGGCCGGTACGGCAGGCCTGGTGATCGGGCTTGTGGTGGCGTTTCTGCTTACGAAGATATATCAGGGCGTGGTGTCAAACGTCATGTACCTGACGCTGACCATCGGCATATACATGGTGTTTGGCTTTATGGGGGCTGTGATAGGAAGCAAAAAAGGAGCCGAGATAATTTCCCAGTCCATCTCAAAGATGCAGCCGGCAAAGCCTAAGCCTCAGGAGGAAAATCCATACGCGTACAACGAAAAGGACCGTAAAAAGGCGCGGGTTCCTAAGATATTAGACACCAGCGTTATAATAGACGGAAGGATTTTAGAGGTCATGAAGACCGGATTTCTCGAGGGTCCTATAGTGATTCCGGAGTTCGTTTTGGTAGAATTGAGACACATAGCCGATTCGTCGGACTCTCTAAAGAGAACGAGAGGACGAAGGGGGCTTGATATACTCAACAAGATACAGGAAGAATACGGAATAGAGATCTACAATACTGATTCAGAAAAGACTCTGAGAGAAATACCAGAAGTAGATGTAAAGTTGCTCAAGCTGGCTCAAATATTGAAAGGCAAAGTAGTCACCAACGATTTCAACTTAAACAAGGTAGCTTCCATACAAGAGGTGCCGGTACTTAACATAAACGAGTTGGCCAACGCTATGAAACCTATGGTCATACCCGGAGAGACGATGACGGTAACACTGATAAAGCAAGGTAAAGATCAGAATCAGGCCGTGGCTTATCTGGACGACGGAACCATGATAGTGGTAGAAAACGGAAGGCGAAAGATAGGACAGACCGTAGAGATACTGGTCACCAGCGTACTGCAGACTGCGGCAGGAAGAATGATCTTCGGCAAAGTTCCCAATTAGCGAAACTTAAGCCTGCGAGAGGTATCGTATGTATAAAAATAAAAAAGTTACGGCTATAATAACTGCCGCCGGATCTGGAAGCAGGATGGGCGCAAGCATGCCTAAACAGTTTCTTGAAATCGGCGGCATAACAGTGCTCGAAAGAGCCATAGAACCTTTTCAGACACTCGTTGAGGTAGATGAGATAATAGTGACGGCGGGGAAAGATCATCTAAATACGTGTAGAGCTCTGTGCTCGCGTTTTTTTAAAGTCAGAAAGATAGTCGCAGGAGGCAAAGAGAGGCAGGACTCGGTGAGAAACGCCCTGAATGTCACAGACAGCGGACTGGTACTGATTCACGACGGAGCGAGACCTTATGTGACAGAAGAGATCATAAGGGATGTGATGTCGCTGGCTTATGAGGCAGGCGCAGCTACAGCCGCCGTGGCGTCAAAAGACACGGTAAGAAGAGTATGTGAAAGCGACCCTGCGGCAGGGAGCGTCACCTTAGACAGAAGACAACTGTTCAATGTGCAGACTCCGCAGGGGTTTGAAACGGGACTGATAAAGAGAGCTTTTCAGAAGGCTTATGAAGAAGAATATTACGGTACCGACGATGCGGTGCTTGCAGAACGCATAGGCTGCAATGTGGCTCTGGCCCCTGGCAGCTATGGCAATATAAAGATAACCACTAAGGAGGATCTGCCTGTGGAAACGAGAGTCGGCAGCGGTTTCGACGTTCACCGTCTTACTCATGACAGAGAACTCATATTGTGCGGCGTCAAAATACCTTTTGAGAAAGGACTTTTGGGACATTCGGATGCAGACGTTGCGCTCCACGCTCTCATGGACGCCATGCTTGGAGCGGCGGCCATGGGCGATATCGGAAGACACTTTCCCGACAGCGAAGAGAGGTATAAGGGTATCTCCAGCATGAAACTGCTAAATGAGACGTCCAGGCTCATAAGAGACGCCGGTTATAAAGTAGGCAATATAGATATAACTATAATGGCCCAGAGGCCCAAGATGCTGCCTTATATCTCCCAAATGAGAGAAAACATCGCTTCTGCGCTGGGTATAAGGCAGGATAATGTCAACGTAAAGGCTACCACTACCGAAAGACTCGGATTTGTGGGCCGGGAAGAGGGAATAGCCGCAGAAGCGGTCTGTATATTGACTAAAGGTTAGGAGAAATTATAAAATGAAGCTTTCAAAGATGCATATAAAAACACTCAGAGAAGTGCCTGCGGAGGCAGAGATACCGAGTCATATTCTTCTGCTGCGCACAGGCATGATAAGGAAACTGGCTTCCGGTATCTATGGATTCATGCCTTTTGGATGGAGATCCGTAAAGAAGATAGAAGATATAATAAGACAGGAGATGGATGCCGCCGGAGGACAGGAAATACATATGTCAGCCATACAGCCTGCCGAGCTGTGGCAGGAGTCCGGCCGCTGGTTCGCTTATGGACCGGAGCTTTGGAGGGTAAAGGACAGAAACGGAAGGGACTTTTGCCTTGGGCCTACCCACGAAGAGATATTCACAGATATAATCAGAAACGATGTGTCCTCATACAGGCAGCTCCCAATGAATCTGTATCAGATCCAGACTAAATACAGGGACGAGGCAAGACCTCGCTTTGGCCTGATGAGGAGCCGGGAATTCATCATGAAAGACGCTTATTCTTTCGACCGCGACTTCGAAGGCCTCGACCAAAGCTATAAGGAGATGTATGACGCATACGACAGGATATTCACCAGATGCGGACTGACATTCAGACCGGTTGAGGCAGATACGGGAGCCATAGGAGGCAGTAATTCCCATGAATTTACGGCGCTCTCAGAAGTCGGGGAGAGCGAGATCGCATACTGTGATAAATGTTCCATGGCGGCAACTACCGAGAGAGCAGAATGTGTCGACGCGCCTTGTAGCGATGAGGCCATGCTCCCTCTCGAGGAAGTTCATACACCGGGAACCAAGACCATAGAAGAGGTGGCTCAGTTCCTGGGCTTAGATCAGACAAAGACCATAAAAGCGCTGCTCTTTGTGGTCCGTGATGACGAGAGCGGAGAAGAGGGATACGTAGCCGCGTTCATCAGAGGAGACAGAGAACTCAATATGATAAAGCTTGTAAACGCTCTGAAGATTCCTGAACATGCCATAGAGTTTGCAGACGAGGCAAAGATGTCTCAGGCAACAGGCTGCGTGGGCGGATTCACAGGACCTATGGGGCTTTGCAACTGCAAAATAGTTGTGGACAGCGAACTTACGGGACTGAAGAACTTATGCGCAGGTGCAAATAAAGAGGATCATCACGTCAAAAATGTGAATTACGGCAGAGACTATGAGGGGGATATCGTCACAGATATAAAGATGCTGAAAGAAGGCGATCCTTGCCCTGTATGCGGCGCCCCTGTAAAGCATGCCCGAGGTATAGAAGTAGGGCAGGTGTTCAAGCTGGGAACCAAGTATTCTCAGTCCATGAACGCTGTCTATAAAGATGAGAATCAGAAGGATCAGCTGATAGTGATGGGTTGTTACGGTATCGGAGTTACGAGAACGCTGTCTGCGGTGGTAGAACAGCACCACGATGAAAATGGCATCATATGGCCGATGTCGGTGGCTCCTTATCATGTCATAATAACTCTCGTAAAGCCCAATGATCAGGAGCAGGCGGCTGTTGCTGAAAAGATATACGAAGACCTTATCCGCGCAGGAGTAGAGGTCCTTCTCGACGACAGAGATGAGAGACCCGGAGTAAAGTTTAAGGATGCCGACCTGCTGGGCATACCTGTGAGAATCACCGTGGGAAAACGCGCTTCTGAGGGCATAGTGGAATACAAGCTCAGACGTGAGGAAAATAAGACTGAAAAGACGGTGGCAGAAGCTGTCGAGGCTGCCGTACAGATCGTAAGAGCAGAGAAATAATGAGAAAGCTAAAAGCATTTTTTAAAAATAATATTTACTGGAACTTGTTTTTCTGTTTTTTCAAGATAGGTATGTTCACTATAGGCGGAGGCATGGCCATGATACCTATCTTAGAGGAAAAAATATGCGACAAATACGGATGGATGAGCTCTGAGGAGGTGCTGGACTGCATAGCGGTGAGCCAGAGCCTTCCCGGAGTCATCGCCGTCAATATGGCTACCTATGTGGGATATAAGAAAAAGGGCGTCATCGGAGCAGTTATAACTACTTTCGGGGTCGTATTACCTTCGTTTGTTATCATCATTCTGGTGGTATCTTTTCTTAGAAGCGTAGACGATAACAAGTACGTGCAAGGCGTCTTAGAAGGCATAAAGGCTGCCGCGACGGGTCTGATAGCGTTTGCCGCATACAAGATGGGAAAGCAGACGCTGAAAAATCCTTTTCAGTGGCTGACTGCCGCAGCGGCCTTTGTCCTGGTAGCGTTTTTTGGGATAAACGCCGTGTGGGTAATACTGGCCGGAATCTTAGCAGGAGAAATATATTCCGTAGTGAACAAGGGAGGGCTTAAAGAATGAATATACTTATAAGCCTTTTTCTCACGTTTGCCAAAATCGGAATAGTGGGATTCGGCGGCGGTATGGCTATACTGGCGCTGATATATCAGAGCATGCTTCAATTCAATAATATGGATCCCGATGAGTTTTCTGAATTGTTTGCTATTTCTCAGGCTACGCCGGGCCCCCTGGCCATAAACGCGGCGACCTTTTCGGGATTTGAAACTGCGGGACTTGCGGGAGCTTTCGCCGCCACTTTGGGCGTCGTACTGCCGTCTTTTATTCTCGTGGTGATATGTGTCAAGTTCCTCAATAAATACCAGGAGCATAATCTGGTAAGGGGAGCTTTTTCGGGCATAAGACCTGTGGCCGTGGGGATGGTGCTGGCAGGGTTTGTTCTCATAGGCCGCTCTTCGCTCCTTACAGGGAACATATCTGATATAAACAGCCTCTGGCAGGTGACGGAGATAGTAAAAGTTATACCTGTTATCATGGCGGCGCTTACGTTCTTTTTAGCGAAGAAGTTCAGGATAAACGCCATTACGCTGATGGTAATAATGGGAGCAGCAGGAGCTTTCCTGTGCAGTTGATAAATACGGAGGAAAAAAGATGAAAAAAGTAATTATTGAGATGGAAAACGGCGCAGTGATGAAGGGAGATCTTTATCCCGAGCATGCGCCGATAACAGTTGAGAACTTTGAGAAACTGGCAAGCGAAGGATTTTATGACGGCCTGACCTTCCACAGAGTTATTCCGGGATTCATGATACAGGGAGGCTGTCCTAAAGGAAACGGAACCGGAGGCCCCGGATATACGATAAAAGGAGAGTTCGACGCCAACGGTATAAGAAATGATCTGGATCACAAGAGAGGAGTTCTGTCCATGGCAAGAGCGATGGATCCGAATTCGGCAGGATCTCAGTTCTTTATCATGGTGGAAGAGGCACCGCACCTGGACGGACAATATGCCGCATTCGGAATGATAACAGAAGGCATGGATGAAGCCGACAGAATTGTTTCGGTGGACAGAGACTGGAGCGACTGCCCGAGACAGCCGCAAGTGATAAAAACTATAAGAGTAGTAGAAGAGTAAATAAAAAAGTAAGGATTTAAGACGATGGCATTTTTCAGAGAGGTTGGAGAAGATATAAGAAACATGGTAGAAAAAGACCCGGCCGCCAGAAACGGCCTGGAGGTTCTTATATGTTATCCGGGGATATGGGCGCTGATAATGCACAGGCCGGCTCACTGGCTTTACCGGCACAAGATAAAGCTTTTGGCCAGAATAATATCTCAGCTGACCAGGTGGTTCACTGGGATAGAGATACACCCGGGAGCGTCCATCGGAAGAAGATGTTTTATCGACCACGGCATGGCTATAATAATAGGCGAGACCACGGAGATAGGAGATGACGTCACTATATATCAGGGAGTAACCTTGGGAGGAACCGGCAAGGATACGGGAAAACGTCACCCCACTATCGGAAACAGAGTCATGATCAGTTCCGGAGCCAAGGTGCTCGGGCCGTTCAAGGTGGGAGACGACGTGAAAATCGGAGCCGGCTCAGTAGTACTCAAAGAGATACCACCCGGCTGTACCGTGGTGGGTATTCCGGGCACCATAGTCAAGAGAAACGGACAGAGCACTCAGGATCTGAATCAGGTAGACCTGCCTGACCCGGTTGCTGTGGAGATAGAGTGTCTGAGAAGAAGGATCGTCACTCTGGAAAACAGGCTGCGGGAAGTTTGCGCCGCGGCAGAGATAACGAAAGGGAAAGAGGAAAATAAAAATGAAGATTTATAATACTCTGACGAGAAAAAAGGAAGAGTTTGTACCTATCGAAGAAGGAAAGGTAAGAATGTATGTGTGCGGCCCTACCGTCTACAATTACTTCCACATAGGCAATGCCAGACCTTTCGTAGTGTTTGACACCATGAGAAAATATCTCGAGTACAGAGGGTATAAGGTCAAATTCGTCCAGAATTTTACCGATGTGGACGACAAGATCATCAAGAGAGCTAAAGAAGAGGGGATCAGCGCTCAGGAAGTAAGCGAAAAATATATAGCCGAATATTTTAAAGATGCGGCGGCCCTCAATGTGAAAAAGGCTACAGTTCATCCGCAAGTGACTAAGACCATGGATGATATAATAAAGTTTGTACAGGATTTGATAGATTTAGGGTATGCGTATGAATCTGACGGAGACGTATACTACAGAGCCAGAAAGTTCAAGGGATACGGAAAACTTTCCGGAAAGAATATAGACGATCTGATTTCGGGCGCGAGAATAGCAGTAGACGAGAAGAAAGAAGACCCCTTAGACTTCGCTTTGTGGAAAGCAAGAAAAGAGGAAAGCGAGATAGCGTGGGAGTCTCCGTGGGGAATGGGAAGACCGGGATGGCATATCGAATGTTCGGCCATGTCAAAGAAGTACCTGGGGGACACTATAGACATTCACGCAGGAGGCCAGGACCTGCAGTTCCCTCATCACGAAAATGAGATCGCGCAGTCTGAAGCCCACAGCGGCAAGGCTTTTGCTCATTACTGGATGCATAACGGATATATAAATATAGACGGCATCAAGATGTCAAAATCGTTGGGCAACTTCAAGACGGTGAGAGATCTCTTGCAGGTGTATGACGGCGAAGTTCTCAGATTTCTGATATTGAGCGGACATTACAGAGGACCTATAGACTTTGGCGAAGAGATCCTCACTCAGTCTCAGAACGGACTTTTGAGGATGAGAAACGCTAAAGCCAACCTTCAGCATATGGCGGCCTCGGGAACGGGAGACATGTCTGAAAGCGAAAAGACTGTTCTCGCAGGACTTGACAAATACAGACAGCAGTTCATAGAAGCCATGGATGACGACCTGAATACGGCGGACGCTATTTCCGCAGTCTTTGAACTGATAACAGCTGTAAATACGGCTGTTCGGGAAGGAGCGTCAAAAGAATTTGCTCAGAAGTGCCTTGACCTTTTGATGGAGCTTGCCACTGTTTTAGGGCTTCTGCAGCAGGATGTATCTAAGGAAGTTACCGAGGTGGAGCCTGAGATTCAGGCGCTGATAGATGAACGTCAGGCGGCCAGAGCAGAGAAGAACTTCGTCAGAGCCGACGAGATAAGGGATCAGCTCAAAGCAAGGGGCATAACTTTAAAAGATACGCCTCAGGGAGTTCAGGTTATCAAAGGATAGAACCCGGCAGTAAGATGAATCAGAAGATAAGAAACATGAATACTACCGCCCTCGCCTATATGGGAGATGCGGTCTATGAAGTTTATATAAGACAGTGGGCCATGGCCAGCGGGCAGCCGGCGGCTGACAAGCTTCACGCCATGGCGGTGCCTTTTGTCAAGGCTTCGGGACAGGCGCAGGCTGTCAGAGAATTGATGAAGGGCTTTCTGACAGATGAAGAGCTTGCCCTCGCTAAGAGAGCGAGAAATCACAGGACATCGTCTAAGCCGCGGAATGCTGATCCGGTGGAATACAAGCTGGCTACGGCATTTGAGGCCTTGATCGGAGCTCTCTATCTCAGCGGCGAGACGGATCGCATAGAGGAGATCATAGGAGAGGCTCTGAATATAATAGAGTCAGACCTGAAAGTCAAGAAGATAAAGCCCGGCGCATCTTATAGCCGCCATACTAAAGAAAAGGAATCGAAGAATGAGTAAAGCAGACGTTTTATTTGTCAACATGTGTGAGAAAATACTTGAGGAAGGGTTTTCTTCAGAAGGCATGCAGGTGAGAGCCAGATGGGAAGACGGAACTGCCGCCCATACTATCAAGACTTTCGGAGTAGTCAACCGCTATGACCTTGAGGAGGAATTTCCGGCTCTGACCTTGCGCCCCACGGCTATAAAGACAGCGGTCGATGAAGTGCTGTGGATATGGCAGAAAAAGTCCAATAACATAAAAGACCTCAAGGGACATATCTGGGACGAGTGGGCAGACGAGAACGGCTCCATAGGAAAAGCCTACGGATATCAGATGGGACTGAAATACAAGTTTGCTCAGGGCGAGATGGATCAGGTTGACAACGTCTTGTGGCAGCTTAAAAATACTCCTTATTCGAGGAGGATTTTGACCAATATATATAAGTTTGACGATCTGGCGGAGATGAATCTGGAGCCTTGCGCCTACAGCATGACTTTCAATGTGACGGGGGACAGATTAAACGCTGTGTTGAATCAGAGGTCTCAAGACATATTGGCGGCCAACAACTGGAACGTGGTTCAGTATTCTGTTCTGCTCCATATGTTTGCTCAGGTCAGCGGCCTGAGAGCGGGAGAACTGGTTCACGTGATCGCAGACGCCCATATCTACGACAGGCATATACCAGTCATAGAAGAACTGATATCAAGACCTCAGTATCCTGCCCCTAAGTTCAGGCTCAATCCTGAGATAAAAGACTTTTACGATTTTACTGTAGACGATGTGATGATAGAAGATTATCAGAAAAATCCGCAGATACTCAATATACCTATAGCTATCTGACTTAAGATATGAGGAGAAGGATGAAGATAATAGTAGCAGCCGATAAAAACTGGGCTATCGGAAGGGAAGGAGAACTTCTTTGCCATATTCCGGGAGATTTGAAATACTTCAAAGAGAAGACCACGGGAAAGATCGTAGTGATGGGAAGGAAGACTCTTGAGAGCCTCCCGGGAGGAAGACCTCTTCCAAACAGAACCAACATAGTTCTTACTAAAGACAAAGACTTTGAGAAAGAGGGCTGCGTCATCGCCGGCAGCATAGAGGAAGTCCTCCGTATCCTTTCAGATATGGAAGGAGAGGCTATGGTAATGGGAGGCGGCCTGATCTACCGACAGCTACTGCCTTATTGCGACGGATGCTATGTTACCAAGATAGACGCTGCATTTGAAGCAGATACTTACTTCCCGGATTTGGATGCAGACGGCGATTTTAGGCTCATCTGGGAGAGCCGGCCTCATGAAGAAAACGGCGTGACCTATAGATTTACCGAGTATGAGAGGATATAGTGAGAATAATATGGCCGACAGAAAAAATATCAGGCAGGACAGGCAGCCTAAAGATAATATCATTTTCGGAAGGAATCCTGTGACGGAAGCTTTGAAGAGCGGCCGGGATATAGATAAAATACTGATACTAAAAGGGGCGGCCGAAGGCTCGGTCTCTAAGATAACGGCGCTGGCCAAGGAGAGAGGAATACCTCTCGTCAGGACAGAAAAACAGGCTTTGGACAGGCTAACTCACGGATTAAATCACCAGGGAGTAGCCGCCTATGTAAGCGCGTATTCTTATAAGACCATAGACGATATCATTGAAAAGGCTCGTCAGCAAAGCGAGGAACCCTTAATTGTCATTTTGGACAATTTAGAGGACCCCCATAATCTGGGGGCCATAATGAGGACGGCGGAGTGCGCCGGCGCTCACGGCGTCATAATACCTAAACGCAATGCCTGCGGACTTACAGAAACAGTGGCCAAAACTTCTGCCGGAGCTATAGAATATGTCCCTTGCGTGAGAGTGTCCAATATAGTCAGGACCATAGAAGACCTGAAGGGCAGAGGATTTTGGATAGCGGCCTGCGACATGGGCGGAGCTGAGTATTATAATACAGATCTCACCGGAAAACTGGCGGTAGTCATAGGGAGCGAGGGAGAGGGTATCAGCAGGCTGGTAAAAGAGAATTGTGATTTTACCGTGTCCATGCCCATGGTAGGAAAGATAACTTCGCTGAACGCATCCAATGCGGCGGCGGTATTGCTATATGAAATCAGGAAACAGAGAGATGGAAAGAGATAATTATAATATCCTCACCGATGAAGAACTTGTCAAGATGGCGCAGGAAGGAAGCTCTACCGCAGAAGAGTTTCTCATAACCAAGTATAAGGATTTGGCCAAGAAAAAATCCAGCGCTTATTTCATAATAGGCGGAGATAAGGAAGATGTGGTTCAAGAGGGGATGATAGGCATCTTTAAAGCTATCCGCGAATACAGAGAAGACAAAAATGCCAGTTTCAAGACATTTGCCCAGCTGTGCATAAACAGGCAGATAATTTCCGCCATAAGAAAGGCTAACATGGGGAAGCACAAGATCCTAAACGAATCCCTGTCTCTTAGCCAGAACGCGGCGGAAAGAGTGGAAAAGTCTCTGGAAGAGAGGTTCACCTCTCAAAATTATGAAGACCCTGAAGCTCTGATGCTTATAAAGGAGATCGTCGAATTTCTGAAGGCTGACAGCAGTGAGCTTTTCAGCCCTCTGGAGAAGAATATACTGGACAGGATGCTGCAGGGGAAAGGCTACAGGCAGATAGCCTCCGAGATCCACAGAAGCAGCAAGACTGTAGACAACGCCATACAGAGAATTAAAAAGAAAATTTATAATTATCTTGGATATTGACATTTTTGCCGACATATAGTAGGATAAATACTGCGGTGCGCCGCGGTAAAAATTCGAAATGCGCTGTTGTAGCTCAGTCGGTAGAGCGCTTCCTTGGTAAGGAAGAGGTTCGGCAGTTCAAGTCTGCTCAACAGCTCCAGCAAGCAAAAGAGACTTCGGTTTGGAAGTCTCTTTTTGCTTGGCCAAGGTTTTCAAGTGAGACCTGCCTTCTCCGCGACCGTAGGGGAGAATACCCGGCGGACTTGATTTCTTTAGGCGAAACATAGCGGAGACAAGGGCCGACAAAAGCAGGCGGCGAAACAGTCCGCCCGTGTGCTTTACGGCCGTCTTAAATAGATACAAAATAACTATTAGAGAAATTTAGCGAGAAACAGGTTGACAAAGTTTTTATTTGTGCTACAATAACATCGTAGTTAGAAACAGCTAACTTAGATGCGGCCTCGCAGAAGGGGAGGCCTTCGCATAACAGATTAGCTAATTAAAGAAGATACGGAGAATATCATGAATTTAAACGATGCTGTTATTGGTGAGACTTACACTGTAAAGGAGATCCGTACAGACGACGAGGAACTTGAGTTATTTCTCTTTCGCCTCGGCTGTTACAGCGGGGAACCGATCACGGTGGTTTCACGTCTGAAAAGCGGATGCGTAGTATCAATAAAAGATGGCAGATATAATATTGATAACGGTATAGCAGAAGCTATTTTGATTTGAATATAGTGACTTCGGTCACTATTTCTTATGGATAACGGTTAGTGTTAAATAACTACATAAAGCAATTATTTACAATTTATTAAACAAATAGGAGGATACATAATGAGAATTGCTTTTGCCGGCAATCCTAACAGCGGTAAGACTACGATGTATAACGCGCTGACGGGAAAACATGAGCATGTAGGTAACTGGGCCGGGGTTACTATAGGAAAGAAAGAGAGCTTTATAAAAAAGGAATTTGCGAAGACTTCGGAGGACCTTGTAGCGGTAGACCTGCCGGGAGCGTATTCCATGTCTCCTTTTACGCCTGAGGAAAGCATCACCAGCGGATACGTCAGAGATGAGCGTCCGGACGCTATCATAAATATCGTCGACGCCACTAATCTGAGCAGAAGCTTGTTCTTTACCACTCAGCTTTTGGAACTGGGAATACCTGTGATCGTAGCTCTCAACAAGAGCGATATAAATGAAAAGCAGGGAACCAAGATCAACACAAAGCTTCTTGCCGAGAAGCTGGGCTGCCCTGTGATCGAGACTGTCTCCATCAGCAATAAGGGGCTTAAGGATGTAGTCGAGTCAGCCGTAAGCCTCAATGGCAAAGGCCAGAAGGCACCTTATGTACAGGCGGAAATAGATCTTACTGATAAAAATGCGGTAGACGCAGAGGATAGAAAACGTTTCGCCTTTGTCAATAAAGTAGTAGCGGCTGTTGAGGAACGTAAGGTTCTCACCAAGGATAAGACTGCCGCAGATACTGTAGATAAGGTTCTGACCAACAAAGTAGCGGGAATACTGATCTTTGCCGCAGTCATGTACGGTGTGTTCTGGGTGTCTCAGACCGCTTTAGGTCCACTGATCGCAGATTGGCTGGTAGGATGGATAGAGACGTTCCAGGGATGGGTGTCAGAGTCCCTTGAAAGCGCCGGATCAAGTCCGTTCCTGCAGGCCCTCCTGGCAGACGGTATCGTCGGAGGCGTAGGCGCCGTAGTAGGATTCCTGCCGCTGGTAATGGTAATGTACTTCCTCATCGCTCTTCTCGAAGACTGTGGTTATATGGCGCGTGTCAGCGTTGTAATGGACCCTATCTTTAAGAGAGTCGGCCTTTCGGGAAAATCCATAATCCCTATCATCATCAGCACCGGCTGCGGCATACCTGGAATCATGGCCTGCCGTACCATCAGAGATGAAAGAGAAAGACGTGCTACTGCAATGCTCACTACATGGATGCCTTGCGGAGCTAAGATCCCTGTAATAGCATTGTTTGCCGGAGTGTTCTTTGCAGACGCTTCATGGGTAAGCACATTGATGTACTTTGTAGGTATCGCTCTGATCTTCCTCGGAGCTCTGCTGATAAAACAGATAACAGGCCATAAATACAGAAAATCTTTCTTCATCATGGAATTGCCTGAATATAAGGCTCCGAGCATCGGAAGAGCGACTATGTCCATGCTTGGACGTGCTAAGGCATATATAATCAAGGCTGCTACCATCATCTTGGTATGCAACGCCGTAGTTCAGATAATGCAGACTTTCAACTGGCAGTTCCAGTTGGTGGAAGAAGGCATGGAAGATACCTCCATACTCGCCAGCATAGCTACTCCGTTCGCTGTACTTCTCATTCCATTGGGATTCGGCGTATGGCAGCTTGCAGCGGCGGCAGTTACCGGCTTTATCGCTAAAGAAAACGTTGTCGGTACTCTGGCGGTAGTTTACGGAATAACCAACTTCATCGATACAGACGCTCTCGAACTTATTGGGGGGGCCGGCGAAGTAGCCATGACTTTCGGACTTACTTCAGCAGCGGCATTAGCTTACCTGATGTTCAACCTGTATACGCCTCCTTGCTTCGCTGCAATAGGAGCCATGAACTCTGAACTGGGCAGCAAAAAGTGGCTGTTCGCAGGAATAGGTCTTCAGCTCGGCACAGGATATACAGTTGCCTTCTTAGTATACCAGATAGGTACGCTTATAACTGAAGGACACCTCGGAACAGGATTTGTCCCTGGACTTATCGCTGTAGCGATCATGGCAGCTATCGTAGTTATGGTAGTTATCAGATCTAACCGCAAGCTGGCGGCTGAATATTCTCTCCACCAAATAAATAAGAAAAGCGGCGCAGCAGCATGATAAATGTGATTATCGCTTTGGTAATAGTTGCGATAATCGGAGCTGCGATAGCTTATATAGTCAGAGCCAAGAAGAAAGGCGCTAAATGTATAGGCTGCCCGGCTTCGGGAGAGTGCTGCTCTGTCAGAAAAGCAACGGACTCTCAGGACACAGGATGTGGCTGCGGATGCGGCGATAAATAGGAGAGAAATATAAAAGAGAATATACGAGAAGGAGCTTTCGGCAATCTGACCGAAAGCTTTTTTTCGTTTATAATATGGAAAAGAGGGCGAATGAATAATTAACGTAAATATCCAAATACTATAATAATAAAAAACATATAAGACAGAAAGCGAGTTTTAAGCTTTCGACAGGAGGAAAAATGAAGAAGATATTGACATTGATGTTAGCTTTTGCCTTGTGCTTAGGTATGACTGCCTGCGGTGAAAAAGATGACGGCGGCGCTTCAGGACAAGACGCTTCGAATGGCAATAAGAAAATCGAAAAGAGCGTCAATGCCGTCGCCGGCGAACTGGGGCTGACAGGAGGAGAGGATACCATGTATCAGATGATAGGCGCCAAGGAGGGAAAGCAATTCAATGACGGCAGCGTAGAACTGTATTTATTTGACGAAGATTCAGACGAGTATAAGGCCATAAAAGAAGGAACCGGAGCCATAGAAGCAGATGCTGCCAACGATGGTATGGTTATATTGTCTGATGATAAGGACTTGGTAGACGGATTTGAGGAACTTGATTTTCAATAGTCACAAAAGGCATATGATTAGAGAGCGGCCGCCCGGCTGTTTGACCTTTTAGAAGAAAAGGAAAAGCTGGAGCGGAAGCTCTTTTTTATAGAATTAAAAAACTTAAAAGAGAATGGAAAAACCCGCTAAAACTCACGCTAAACCGCTTGTCAAACTATGGCAAGCTGTGTTAAAATAACCGTAGGTTTGAGCAAAACCCAAGTGGATTTGGGGACGCCCGAATCCATACTTCCAAAAAATAACGTTATGTAATCAGGAGGAACAGAGAAAATGGCAAAACAGAAGTTTGAAAGAACAAAACCGCATATC